>Ga0209344_10000042_pt1 | contig 276853 bp, 253 predicted proteins | sample Cruoilmetagenom6_FD_187293 | JGI IMG/M metagenome (GOLD analysis project Ga0209344, IMG submission 187293) | Oil polluted marine microbial communities from Coal Oil Point, Santa Barbara, California, USA - Santa Barbara Oil Seep Sample 6 (SPAdes)... | ecosystem: Environmental > Aquatic >...
GCTCACTAAACGGCAGCAACACATCTTTCGGCTGCCCCCATTGTAGAAACGCGCCGATGTTATTGACGGCCGTGACCGTTAGGTACGCCACCTCTCCCAACTGGGCGGCTGCATCGCTGGCGGATCGGGGGGATGAGTGTGACTCACGCACCATGGGTAACGTCCTTAAAGAAATAGATAAACATTATGGTGCCTAAGATAGATAAGGCAAAGCGCGGCAGGATAAGAGTGAAAAAAAACAGCCACGCTTGATGATAGATGGCTTTCACTAATAGTAAGTACTTACAAATCGCCAAAGTAGTGCTGCAGCAGCGAAAGTGCCACAACAGGAGCCGTCTCTGTACGCAACACCCGTGGGCCGAGAGTCAGCGGCGTAAAGCCAGCGGTTTGGGCAGCGGCAATATCATTCTCGCTTAAACCGCCTTCAGGGCCGATAAGCAGCGCTACCGACGCCGGGCGGTCTTGGCGATCGAACGCATTGCCGGTCGCTAGATGCAGCATCAAGCGCAGCGGCTCCTGACGTTCTGCAAGCCATGCTGATAACGGCATCGGTGAATGCACTTGGGGCACCACCGCACGACCACTCTGCTCGCAGGCGCTAGCAGCCACTGCCTGCCAGTGGGCGAGCTTTTTATCTTCGCGGTCGCCCTTTAAGCGAACGTCACCGCGCTCGGTATAGAGCGGAGTAATCGCCGCAACGCCCAGCTCGACGGCCTTCTGAATGGCGTAATCCATTCGGTCGCCTTTAGAGATGGCCTGGCCTAGATGAACCGACAGCGGCGATTCACCACTGCCCGACCATACAGCTTCGACCCGCGCTAGCGTCTGCTTGCGGCTAACGTCTGCCAAACGCACCCCCGCCTCAAGACCTTGGCCATCAAATAGCACCAGCGGCGCGCCTTCACCCATGCGCAATACGCGGGTGATATGGCGCGCCGGGCCGTCAGGCAGTACGACGTCACTGCCTGCTACGAAAGCAGCAGGCACATAGAGTCGTGGCATTTTGCCATGCCGAGCATACCAATCAGCGGCGTGCGTTTCTGACGACATCGCTTAGTGGGTATTCTCTTCTGCTTTCTGAGCCTGCTGTGCTTCGCGCTGCTTACGCTGGGCGTACATCGCTTCGAAGTTAACCGGTGCCAGCATCAGCGGCGGGAAACCACCACGGTTGACCAGGTTATCCACGCACTCGCGGGCATAGGGGAACAGCAGGTTAGGGCAGAAGGCACCTAGCGTTTGATCCAACTGCGCACCTTCAATACCGGCAATACGGAAAAGGCCCGCCTGCTCCACTTCCGCTAGGAAAGAGGTGGTACCGGTTTCGTTGTCGTTCACCTGGGCAGTGACTTTGACCACCACTTCATACTGGTCATCAGCAATTTTAGTGCTGGTTGTATTAAGATCCAGGTTCACCTTGGGTTTGAACGCCTGCTTGAACACCGAGGGCGAATTGGGCGCTTCAAACGAAATATCTTTTACATAAATACGCTGCAGCGAGAATTTGAGCTGCGGTTTTTCGTCCGCCGCGGCACCAGCCTGCGGGGTGTTGTTATCTTCCGCCATGAGAAAACTCCTGATTGTTGATTAAATAAAGGTAGCGTTGGTTACTTTTTAACCACCGGAAGGCCGTCGCCTTGCCACTGCGCCATACCGCCTCTCAACTTGTAAGCGCGCTCAAAGCCTGCTTTGGTGAGCTTGGCCTGTGCGGCGCCAGAACTCTGACCGTGCTTGCATACCACGATGATCGGCTGGGCTTTCACTTTATCCAGTTCGCTCATGCGGCTATCGAGGTTGCTCTGCGGGATGTTGCGCGCCCCCGCGATATGCCCGGCTTTGAAGTCTTTGTTTTCACGGATATCCAGCACCACCGCGTCTTCGCGGTTGATAAGCTGAGTGGCCTGCGAGGCGGTCAGTGCATTTGTGGAGGCGCTGCGCGTTTCATAAATAATCCACGCTATCAGCACCAGCAAAAATGCCCCAACTAGCAGGGGGTGGTTCTGTACGAATTCGAACACCTGATCGATCATCGCGAACACAATCTCTTGGTCTATGCAGAAAAAAGCGGCCTAACCGCTGCCAAAACGCGACAAGTATACACGTCAGATAGCTTCCCGCGCAGGCCAGGAGGCTGTCCGGCTTGGCTGATCGTCGCGAGAAGCACGGATTTTGATCCAAATTTATCGATCGATTGAGGCGAATAGCGCGCTATTTAACGAAATCGATCGACTAAAGTTGGCCAAAATACCGGGATTCGCAGTAGATCAGTGTTAAGCCGGACAGCCTCCTAAATCATGACGCCTGGCAGTTGCCTGCGTTATGATGCCCCAAGCGTGCGCCTGTCGCGACCCCGAATTTTCGAGTCGTTCGGCTTGCCAATCTTAACGAGGTTTTTTATGGATACTTCTCGCACCCCGCGCCCCGTGGCGCTGATTATTCTCGACGGCTACGGCCACAACCCCGAGAGCGACCATAATGCGGTGGCCGCTGCCCATACGCCGACGATGGATAAACTGTGGGAAAGCCGCCCTCACGCCTTCGTTCATACCGATGGCCTTAACGTGGGGCTACCCGATGGCCAGATGGGCAACTCTGAAGTCGGCCATATGAATATTGGTGCCGGACGTATCGTTTATCAGGACTTCACCCGTATCAGCAAGGCGATTGAAGACGGCGACCTGGATGTTAATGACAACCTCACCCAGCCAATTGACGAAGCTGTCGCCAATGGTCGGCCGGTACACTTAATTGGCCTACTCTCCCCCGGCGGCGTCCACAGCCATGAAGACCACTTCATTGCCATGGCCGAACTCGCGGCACGCCGTGGGGCCCAGCGTATTTTTATCCATGCTTTCCTCGATGGTCGCGACATGCCACCGCAGAGTGCGTTAGCTTCGATAGAGCGCGCCAATGCTCGCCTGGCCGAGCTGGTGGGCGCTGATAATGGCTTTGTGGCATCGATTATTGGCCGTTTCTACGCCATGGATCGCGACAACCGCTGGGAGCGGGTTGAGCAAGCCTACCGCCTGCTCACCGAGGGCCAAGCGGAGTACTACGCCACCAGCGCTGAAACTGCGCTCCGTGACGCCTACCAGCGCGGTGAAACCGATGAATTTGTGGCGGCTAGCAGCATACCGCTCAAAGATGGTTCCAAAGAAAATGCGATTACATTGCAGGATGGCGATGCAGCGATTTTCCTTAACTTCCGCTCCGACCGCGCCCGGGAGCTGACCCGCGCCTTTGCCGAGCCGGATTTCAACGGCTTCGAGCGCCGGGTATGTCCCAAGCTTGCCGGTAAAGGACTGGTGATGATGACCCAGTACGCCGCTGACATTCCTGCGCCTGCCGCCTTCCCGCCATCGGATCTCAATGACACCCTGGGGGAAGTCGTCGCCAAGCGTGGCATGAAACAGCTGCGTATTGCCGAAACAGAGAAGTACCCCCACGTGACCTTCTTCTTTTCAGGTGGAAATGAAGCCGAGTACGAAGGCGAGGAGCGCATCCTGGTGCCCTCACCTCGAGATGTGCGCACCTATGACGAAAAGCCTGAAATGAGCGCCTTTGAGATTACCGATAAGCTCGTCGACGCTATTGATGGCGGCAGCTTTGACCTGATCGTTTGCAACTATGCTAACGGCGATATGGTCGGCCACACCGGCGACTTCAATGCAGCGGTAAAAGCCATTGAGACCGTCGATACCTGCGTGGGTCGTGTCGTTGAAGCCATCGAGCGTGCAGGCGGCGCCTGCTTAATTACCGCCGACCACGGTAATGCCGAACAGATGGTTCATCCCGAAACCGGCGCACCGCAAACCGCCCACACCACCTTTGTGGTACCGCTTATCTACGTCGGCGAACGTGCGGCCTCGCTTGAAGAGGGCAAACTATGCGACCTGGCCCCCACGCTGTTGACCATGATGGATCAGAAGCAGCCCGAGGCAATGACGGGTAAACCACTGATCCATTATAAGTAATGTCTAATCGGCTCTATTTGGCAATAACTCTCCTGCTGGCGCTAAGTTATGCGCCAGCAGGCTTCGCCCAACAGGATGAAAATGCGGCACGCCGGCAATTGGATGCGATTGGCCAAGAGATCGAGTCCGTTGCCCAACGCCTCAGCGCCACTGGCGAGGCCCGCGATAACGCCGAACGCGAGCTCAAGGAAGTCGAAACCAAACTAGCCGAGACTCATCAGCGCTTAGACACGCTACAAGCTGAGCGCCGCCAGTTGAATGATGAAACGACCCAGCTCCGTCAACATCGTGACCGACTGGAGAGCGAGCGTGCCGATCAATATGCCGCCTTAGGCCAGCAGCTCTCAGCGCTTTACCGCCTTGGCCCAACGCCGCAGCTCAAACTGCTGCTTAACCAGGGCGACCCGTCCGAGCTTGATCGTATGCAGGCGTATATGAATCGGCTAACTGAAGCACGCAATCGACGCTTAAATGCTATCGCCCGCCTCGATACGGCGCTCGCCGATACCCAAAAGGAGCTAAGCGAGCGACAGGCCCGCCTCGATACGCTGGCCGATGAGCTAGAAGAGCAAAGCGCGCTGTTAGCCCAACGCACCACCGAACGGCGAGGCGTTGTTTCCAACCTGGATGACCGCTACGGCAGTGAAGAGGAGCGGCTGGCCGACCTCAATCAGAGCCGCGAAGAGGCCGAGAGGGTACTCCGTAATATCCAGGCGGAGATGGCAAAACTTGCTGAACCCACGCCTACTACGCATATTGTAAGCACCCAAGGTGATTTGCCTTGGCCGGTACAGGGTTCAATCAGCAGCAATTTTCACCATCGCGACGGCGTGCACTATAACGGTATTGTGATTCAGGCCAGCGCTGGCACCCCGGTTACTGCCGTACACACTGGCCGAGTGGTATTCGCTGACTGGATGCGCGGGTTTGGTAACTTGTTGATTATCGACCACGGTGACCAGATCATGACGCTGCATGCTCACCTGCAACAGTTTAGCGTCAGGCCTGGTCAGCAGGTCAGTCGCGGTGATGAAATTGGTCGCGTAGGTGATAGCGGTGGTCAAACCCGCGCGGCGCTCTACTTCGAAGTTCGCCGCGGGGGTGAACCAATTAATCCACAGCGTTGGATTGCGCGTCGCTGACGGGATAAGCTGCATGACTATTGATGTCTCAATGTTCATTTTCAACTAAACATTTTCCACGACAGGGTGCGCGCTATGGCGCCACCTATCGCCCTGCGGAGTCTGCATGACGCTATCAGTTACCGGGGTATCAGCCCCCGCCAAGCGCTTCTTGGCTACCCTGCTCCCGATTGCTTTACTGTCGGCCCCGCTACCGCTGCTCGCCCAACCAGCTGGTAGTGGTGCGGGGGATGAGCCATCCTACGAACTACCCCTGGAAGATATTCAGACCTTCGCCGAGGTGTTCGAGCGCATTAAGCGTGCCTACGTTGAGGAGGTCGATGACAGCACGCTGCTACGCAACGCTATGCGCGGCATGCTAAGCGAGCTAGACCCCCACTCCGCCTACTTGGATGAGGAGGAGTACCAGAGCCTGCGCGAGTCGACTCAGGGCGAATTTGGCGGCATCGGTATCGAGGTGGGCACCGAGAATGGCCAGCTCATGGTGATTACGCCTATCGATGACACACCCGCTTCCCGCGCGGGGCTACTTTCTCGCGATATTATCGTCGCCATTGATGGCACACCCACCGACAGCATGTCGCTGCAAGAGGCCGTCACCCTGATGCGCGGCGAGCCGGGCACCGACCTACGCATTAGCGTGCTGCGTTCAGGCGAAGATTCACCGCGGGAATTTACCTTGACCCGCGAGGTTATTCGCAGCGAAAGCGTTAAACATGAGCTGCTCGAGCCCGGTTATGGCTACCTGCGTGTTAGCCAGTTCCAGTCGCGTACCCCGGAACAGGCGCGCGATGCGCTTGAGCTTATGGCTCACGAGCAGCCTTTAGAAGGATTGATACTCGATTTACGTAATAACCCCGGTGGGGTGCTACAGGCCGCCGTCGGCATTGCCGACCTGTTCCTGGATGAGGGCTTGATCGTGTACACCGAGGGGCGCCTTTCGGATACCGAAATGTCGTTCTCCGCCTCACCCACCACGCCCGCTGCCGATGTGCCGCTGGTCGTGTTGATCAATGGCGGCAGTGCGTCAGCGGCGGAAATCGTCGCCGGGGCGCTGCAGGATCAGCGGCGTGGCGTGATTATGGGCACCGATAGTTTTGGTAAAGGTTCAGTGCAGCAGATTATGCCACTCGGTAATGGCGAAGGACTCAAACTCACCACGGCGCTCTACTACACTCCCAACGGACGCTCCATTCAGGCCCAAGGCATTGAGCCCGATGTGGACGTCGTGCGTGGCCGTTTAGAAGTGGCAGAAAGCCGTCGTGAAATTCGCGAATCCGATCTTGAAGGCCACCTAAGCGCTCAGCAGGCACCCCGGGATCGCCAGGAAATGGCCGAGCGACTACTTAATGATTACCAGCTCAGCGAAGCGCTTAATCTGCTTAAAGCACTCAATGTAGTCGACCGTCAGCGACGTTAACGACGCCTGATTTAACGACAGCTAAGCGGCAGGCGGCCGCGCTCCCCGGTCGCCTGCCGCATCAATACCCGCTTTAGCGGCACCAACTGGTTCATGCCACTCATTCCCAGGTTACGCGCCAGCGTCAACGCCGGATCGTGGCTGCCGAACAGCACTTTAAACCCCTTCATCAGCCCCAGCATGGCGCTGTTATCAAAGCGCCGCCGGCGCTCATAGCGCCTCAAAGTACTTAACTCTCCCCAGGGCGCACCGCGCTGCCAAGCATGCACCACCTCTTCTGCCAAGACCGCCGCATCCATAAGGCCTAAATTGACGCCCTGGCCCGCCAGCGGATGAATGCTGTGGGCAGCGTCTCCCACCAGTGCGAAATGCGGCTGCACATAGTGACGGGCATGGCGCTGCACTAACGGAAACCGGTGGGCCTTATCGCAGACCGTTACCTCACCTAGGCGATGGCCAAACGCCCTCTCGAGCGCCTCCCCAAGCGCTTGGCTGGGCAATTCACTAAGCTCAGCTGCGTGCTCCGGCGTGGTCGACCATACGATGGAGCAGTAATGGTCATTCCCTTCCACGGTTAAAGGCAGAAATGCCAGTGGGCGACCGTCAATAAACGCTTGCCGAGCAGCGCCACCATGCGACTTGGCGCACATAACGGTGGTCACCACAGCCTCCTGCTGCATATCGTCGCTGGCCACCTCGATACCGGCCATTTCGCGTAGCACCGAGTGGGCACCATCTGCGGCGATGATTAACGGCGCATGTAGCTGTCGCCCATCGTCAAGTATCAGCCAGTCGCCACTTGAGGCTGGCTTTGAAGTAGGTGAGCTTGCGCGCTGCAACGCCTGTAGGCGAGCGCCAAAAAATGGGGTGACATTGGGATGGCCAACGACCTGGCTATTGAGCGCGGCCAGCGTGACCGCGTTCTCAACAATATGGCCCAGCACCGCGACACCCGCCTCGTCGGCAGAAAAGGCAATTTCACCACTGCCTTCGGCATCCCATACCTGCATGCCTTGGTAAGGAGTCACTCGGGTTTTCTGCATCGCAGGCCAAGCGCCCAAATGGGTTAGCAAACGCTGAGAGACCGGCGTTAACGCGCTAACCCGCGGGGCTGGCAGCTGGCTAGTGGCATCTTCAAGGCTTAACGGCGCGGGCTTTGCTTCCACAAGTGCCACCTGCATGCCCGCCTGGGCTAACAGCGCGCAGAGCGCAGTGCCGACCATACCACCGCCAACAATAATCGCTTCAAAGCTTTCCACCGACGGCTTCGCAATAGAGGAGTCCGTATGCATAGCGTTCCCTTTAATGGCCTAGGATTTATAAGTCTAGCGTTCTAAGCCCATGGCGCGTCGAGCCAGACCTCGCCGCAGTGGGCCAATCAGGTTCAAGCCGATTAACCCTGCGGCCCTGGCATGGGGCAACAGCGGGAAGGAGAGCCCGAATAGCCGCACCAGGCCGTCGCTAAAGCGAATCACATTGGCGCGGTCTCGGGAGCGCTGCTTCTCAAAGGCTTGCAGCGTACTCATATCGCCCAACGGCCGCTTGGCCTGCTCGCCCTGCTCCAGCGCTTCGACCAGATCCATTACCCCACGCAGGGCCAAGTTGAACCCCTGCCCCGCGACCGGGTGCAAAGCGTGGGCAGCGTTACCCAATACCGCCAGCCCTGGGCGCACCGGTTCTTCAGCGGTGACCAGTGAAAGCGGATAGGCGTGCCGGGCACCGACCCGGGTAAAGCGACCCACCCGATCGCCAAAGGCACGCTGAAGTTGCAGCAGAAATTCACGCTCGGGGAGCGCCATACGGGCTTGTTCACTGCCACTGGGATGCGTCCAGATTAGCTCCATGGCCCGGCCGGGCAGGGGCAATAAGGCCATTGGCCCTTGGGAGGTAAAGCGCTCGTAAGCGACCCCAAGATGGGGCTGGCTTACCCCCACGTGTGCAATCAGCGCCGTCTGCTGGTAAGACTCATGGCGGCTGCCAATGCCTAATTGCTCTTTAAGACCAGAGCGCCCTCCATCGGCCAGTACCGTTAACCCTGCGGTTAGCTGGCTACCGTCAGAGAGCTGCAGCTCATGCCCATTAGCGACGGGGGTAAGTTGCTCAACCTTCGCCGGGCAGTGCCACTCCAGCGGCAGTTGAGCAAGCCGTTGGTGCAGCACACGGCCCATCCACGCATTGGGGATGACATGACCCAACGCGGCGACGCCTAGCTCGTCAGCGCTCAGCCGTGTCGCTCCTAAGCGGCCGCGCTCACTGATGTGAATGCGCCTGATAGGCGTGGCCTCGCCGCGCATCGCTTCCCACACGCCCAACTGCTGGAAGCGCTGGGCTGAACCTTCTGCGATCGCGCTGGCCCGGGCATCAAAACTGGGCTGCCAGGTAGTTTCCTGCGGCTGAACAGCCAGAGGCGCCGACTCAATGATCGCCACACGCCAGCCATAGCGCTCAATCAACGGCGCCAGGGCGCAGCCTAAACTGGCGCCTACCAAGCCCCCACCCACAATCACGATGTCATGCGTCAGCGCTCCCTTAACCGCCTGATTAGACTGCTGCATTGGCTTCTCCCGACCACGACGCCACTTCATAAAGAGGCACTAATAATTTCGTAACGTAAATTACATAAAGGCCATTGCAAACATTTATGACTGGTTATTTTTTAGCCATTAATGCTTCGATTTCGACGATCTGCTTAGGCACGTCTGCGGTCAGCACTTCATGACCTTCGTTAGTGACGACCACATTGTCTTCAATACGAATACCAATACCCTGATAGGCGTCAGGAATATCGTCATCATTAGGAATATACAGGCCTGGCTCCACGGTGAGCACCATGCCTGCGACCAGTGGCCGAGGTGTTTGCTCATCCAACCGGTAGGTGCCGACATCGTGTACGTCCAGCCCTAACCAGTGTGACGTTGAGTGCAGGTAAAAGCGCCGATAACTCTCGTCATCAATGCGCGCCTGTACATCACCTTCCAGCAGGCCAAGCTCAATCAACCCGGCAGTTAAGTCATGCACCACGCCCTGGTGGATATCAGCAAGGGTGGCACCCGGCTGGACGGCACTCACAGCGCGCTGCTGGGCGTTGAGCACCACTTGGTAGAGCGCTCGCTGGGCATCACTAAACCGCCCAGACACCGGGAATGTGCGGGTGATATCACCGGCATATAACTCAAACTCGGCACCCGCATCGATTAGCACCAAGCCGTCTTCACACAAAGGTGCACTATTTTCAATATAGTGCAGTACGCAGGCGTTGGCACCGCTACCCACAATCGTACTGTAGGCAGGGCCACTGGCCCCATGCCAGACAAACTCATGCTCTAGCTCGGCCTGGAGCTGAAACTCGCTCAACCCGGGGCGAGACACCTGCATGGCGCGCCGGTGAGCATGGGCAGATATCAGCGCTGCGTGCCTGAGCAGGGCAATTTCAGCATCGCTTTTGATTAGCCGCATGGCGTGAATCAACGGACTGATATCAAGCCAACCTTTTAATGGCGGCCGGCCACGTCTAAGCCCGGCCTGGGCTTCCTGCAAAGCATCTTCAGCCATACTGACGGCTTCGGCATTGTCTAGGGGCAGATAAATTAGCTCACGACCTGCCAACAATTCGAGCAGCCGTTCATCGCGTACTGCGTTTTCAAACGCCTGATTAATGCCGTATTCGGCGACCACGCCTTCGGCACCTAAACGGCGCCCCGTCCAGGCTTCCATGGTAGGGTCGCGATCCTGACAGAACACCACGCTTTCACCTTCAGCGCGCCCTGGGAGCAGCACCAGCAGCGCATCCGGTTCGCGTATGCCCGTCAGGTAGTAAAAATCGCTGTTCTGACGGAAGGCAAATTCACTATCCCTTGAACGGGTCATCAGCCCGGCACCGGGAAGAACCACCGCTGCGTTATGTGGCAACTGGGCCATTAAGGCGTCACGGCGCTGGCGATACTCGGCCACGCTGACCGCAGGGGGACGAGGTAACATTTCGGGCCGCATAGAGGCTCCTAGCATAGAGATTCAGACTGAGGCGATTAATGAACGGGCGCGTCGGTTTGTTCGACTTGCGGCATCCCAGGGTGTTGCTCGGTATACAGCAACATGGCGGCCATACGGGCATGCTCGGTAAGCGCAAACAGATCGTTTTCATTTTCGGGGCTGTCGTCGATATCGGTATCTATACGGCCCAGCGCCTGCAAGTCATCAATCGCCTCACGGAGCGCCTGAGACCAGCGCTCACGCAGCTCGTTGTCGGCTACTTCATCGACCACTTCGATAAAGCCCAGCGTCCACTCTTTAAGCCCTTGCGCCTGCTCGCCCAGGGAGAACAGCTCGTCGGGTAGCAGCGGCGTATAGTCCAGGTCGCTAGCGCTGAGCGCCTCTACGGTTTGCCGCCGCCAGCCTAGTAGCCGCTCGGCGCTTGCCTGATCGCGAGGCTGCTCAACGCCTAGGCTCTGGCAGACTTCGTCCAACCAAGCCTCTGCATTCACATCGCGTAGTGCCAGCAGCGCACATAAACGGCCATCCAAAAAAGCTGGTGACTGCATGCTGCCATGGAGAAGAAAGACATCTGCGACATCGGAGAAGTCCTGACGCTCATCAATCAATGACATAGTATTTAATAACCTCGTATTCACTGGGCGTGTGATGGATAGGGTGGCGTCAATGGTACGAGATGCACTCGCCGCGCGTTGACCGCGCACAAGCGCCTCTCTTATAGTGAGCGACACCTATCTTCCTATGCTGTGATGTTAACGCATTGGGCCCCTTGCTGGCCCGTGCTGGAGTCTTTGATGAGCAACGCCAAGCGGCCAACCAAAGAAATAACCCTGTTAGGGCGCGGCTATATCATTGCCTGCGACACGGGCGAAGAGGCCAAACTTGATCGCGCCGCGCGCTACTTAGACCGCGCCATGCAGGGTATCAATGCCCAAAGCAGCGTGTTGGGGAGTGAGCGTGTGGCGATCATGGCAGCCCTCAATATCACCCACGAGCTTCTTGAAGCCATGGATGAACACCGCGCCGGTGAAGAGAACCTGCACCGCCTAAATGAACGCCTTGAGCGAGCATTGGCCAAAACGCGCCCGTCCTAGGCTTTACCTGAAAGTGCTGTCAGCGATTAAAGACTCGGCGAACGTTTAACCCAGACCTTTGGCATTAGCCGTCGCTCTGTTAGGATGGCGGGGTTCTCTGGGGTGTACGCCAGTCGTTATAGTCCCTCGAGCCTATGCGTAATACCCAGGGGGCCAAATGCTAGCCAGGCCCGTGTGCATGTCCGTGCGTCGGAAAGCCTGACGGTCTGGCTGCGGCCACCCACCTGAACCAGTAGGTTCAGGGCCAGAATGACAGCGGCACTCTGGAGAACACCCGAACATAGCTGTGAGAAAATATAGGGCATAAGAGAACATATGCATGGAACGCCTGCATCTGGAAGAGGATAAGCGCGCGCTACGCCGCTTTTTACGTCGCCAACGCCGAGCCCTTTCTCAGCATGAGCAGCGCCTTGCGGCAGAGCGCTTGTGCCAACGATTAAAAACCCTGCCTGAAATACGCCGCTCAAGGCGCTTAAGTCTTTATCTGCCTGTCAACGGCGAAATCGATCCTACCCCGCTTATTACCTGGTTACGCCAGCGTAACGTCGATATTTACCTACCTGTTTTACGCCCGTTTAGCGCTAACCACCTGTGGTTTGTTGCCTATCGCTCTGACACCCCAATGGTGAAAAACCGTTTTGGGATTTGGGAGCCTGATGTGCGATTCAGCGCCCAGCGGCGTAATCGGCTGCCCGCTTGGGCACTAGAAACGCTGATTGTTCCGCTAGTCGGATTTGATGCTAATGCGAACCGCATGGGCATGGGGGGCGGGTTTTACGACCGCAGCTTAGCGTTTATGCATCGCCCCGGCCCATCGCCGACTTTGATTGGCGTCGCTCATGCCTGTCAACAGGTGGCTTCTCTGCCTGTGGAGCCATGGGATGTGCCTTTACAGGTAGTCGTCAGCGACCAAGGCTGCGTACGCCGCCAATAAACCGCTACAAAAAAGGCCGACCCAATAAAGGATCAGCCTCTCTCGTCTGCTATTTGTCACCTTGCGGGGATTAGCTTCCCGACAACGCCTGCGCATAGCCGGTAGCAAGTACACCTAATGCAAAAACCACCATCAACGCCATTACCATATCAGGCTTCTTCCGCCGCATGCCGCTTCTCCAACACCTTTGCCGTTGCCGAATGTGCTAAATCCACCAAACTTTACTGTTTTAAAAGGGTGGCAGATTTGCTTAATTTCGCTCACGACTATAGGGCTATTAGGCCACCGTTGACAACTGGTTTAACGACATTTTTTAGCCCCATTTCTGAGGATTAAGTTACGTTAAGCCACTAGCAGCTCTGACGTTTAAGGTGAGCAACTACTTACACAAAACTATTTACGCAGACCTTTTACTTACCGCGCGGCAACGCTAAGCCATAAATAGCCGGTAGGCCGGATTATCACTTTCGCGCCAATAACGGTAGCCGATGGCATCTAAATACTCCGCCACATGGGTACGGTCACCGTTGGGCACTTGCATACCCACCAATACGCGACCATAGGCTGCGCCATGGTTGCGATAGTGAAACAACGAAATGTTCCAGTCGTGGGGTAACTGCGTCAAAAAGTTCATCAGCGCACCGGGGCGCTCGGGGAACTCAAAACGGTACACTTCTTCTTCAAAACGCTCGCTGGGACGGCCGCCGCTTAGGTGGCGAATATGCAACTTCGCTAACTCATTGTCGGTCAGGTCTTCCACTTGGTAGCCACCGTCACGCAGCTTGTCGATTACTGCCTGACGATCTTCACCGCCGGGCTTCACCTGCACGCCTACATAGATATGCGCTTCGCTGCTGTCAGCGTAGCGATAGCTAAACTCGGTCACCATGCGCTTGCCCAGCGTGCGGCAAAACTTTTTAAAGCTGCCGGGGTTCTCGGCAATGGTCACCGCCAGGATCGCTTCACGCTGCTCGCCTAGCTCTGTGCGCTCGGCAATGTGCTGTAGGCGGTCAAAATTGGTATTGGCGCCTGAGTTAATGCACAGCAGCGTTTCGCCCTCAGCACCGGTCTGCTGGATATATTTTTTCAGCCCCGCCAGCGAAAGCGCGCCAGAAGTTTCTGCCACTGCACGGGTATCTTCAAAAATATCTTTCACCGCCGCACACATTTCATCGGTATTAACGGTGATAACGCCGTCGATCAGATCTTCGATCAACGAAAACGGCACCTCGCCGATTTGCGCCACCGCAACGCCTTCGGCAAATACGCCCACTTGGTCGAGCACCACACGCTCACCCGCCTCCAATGCGGCTTTTAGGCAGGCACTGTCTTCGGCTTCCACACCGATCACTTTGATATCCGGGCGTAGGTACTTCACATAAGCCGCGACACCGGCGATCAACCCACCACCACCAACCGGCACGAAGATGGCATCTAAACGCCCAGCGTGTTGGCGCAGAATTTCCACGCCGATGGTGCCTTGACCGGCCACCACATCGATATCGTCAAACGGCGGAATATAGGTGTAGCCATGCTCTTTGATCAGCTCTTGTGCATGCTCGACGGCAGCGGCGAAAGCATCCCCTTTGAGGACGACCTTGGCGCCCCGGGCACGCACCGCCTGCACCTTGATATCGGGGGTTATGCGCGGCATCACAATGACGGCTTTGACCCCCATCAGCTTGGCGGCCATGGCCAGCCCTTGGGCGTGGTTACCGGCGGAGGCGGCAATGACACCTTTATCTTTTTGAGCCTGGGTGAGCTGCGCCATTTTGTTATAAGCGCCACGGATCTTGAACGAAAATACCGGCTGTAGATCTTCGCGCTTAATCAAAATCTGGTTGTTGAAACGACGCGACAAAAAGGGTGCAGGGGAAATCGGTGTCTCACAAGCGGCTTCATAAACGCGGGCTTGGAGGATCTTTTTGACGGTTGCTTCGAGCATGCGGGTATCCCAAGAGAAAAACGTGAGCGGACAAAGCTTTCATTGGTAGCAGATTACGTATAGCGGCGTCTAGCCGCGTTTCCATCGGCAGGCAACGTTTAGGTCGTTATACTAGCGCTACTATCTCTTTTCTCTAACTCTCCTCTGACTCACAAGGCTTTTTATGAACCAATCTATGAACCAGGATGAATTAAAGGCCGCCGTGGCGGATGCCGCCATTGCAGAAATTAAATCTCAATTGGAAAAGGATACCATCTTAGGCATTGGCACCGGCTCCACGGCTAACCTGTTTATTGATCGCCTGGGCCCCCTACGCCATCACTTTAAAGGCGCGGTGGCGAGCTCTAAGGCAAGCGCCGAGCGCCTTGAGAAACTTGGCATTGAGGTGTTTGAGCTCAACAGCGTTGGCACAGTCCCTTTTTACATCGATGGCGCAGACGAAGTAAATGCCAACTTACATATGATTAAAGGCGGTGGCGCTGCGCTAACTCGCGAAAAAATTGTGGCTGCCTGTGCCGAACGCTTTATCTGCATTGCCGATGGCTCAAAGTACGTGCCTCAGTTAGGTCATTTTCCGCTACCGGTTGAAGTCATCCCCATGGCTCGCTCTTATGTCGCCCGCGAGCTGGTAGCGCTTGGTGCCGAGCCGGTTTATCGCCAGGGGGTAGTCACCGACAATGGCAACCAAATCATCGACTGCTTTGAATTTTTGATCGAAGACCCGGTAGCCATGGAGGCGCGTATCAACGCTATCGTCGGAGTGGTGACCAATGGTCTGTTTGCCGCCCGCGGCGCCGATGTTCTGCTGCTGGGCAAGGAAGATGGCGTAGAGCGCATCGCGCGTTCATAGAAAGACTATTGTCACTCTTTGAGGAATTATCTCTGCCAGAATGATTTCTGCACGGGTGGGAGGTAGCTTTAGCTCGCGACCATTTAAGCGGATAACAAGATAACGGCATATAAATACCTGCACTGGTTACCGGGGCAGCAGGGCTTCCAATCCTGTCAGGGTGCGAGCCAGCGCACCTTTTTGTGCCTCAATCACCGCGCGGCCGGCGCGTCCAGCCTGTTGGGCGCGCTCGGGGTTGGCAAAATAGCCTGCCACAGTGTCTGCCAGGGCCTCCGGGCTATCGACTAAGGTTAGCGCACCTGCCGCTAGAAGCGGCTCAGCCACATCCGCGAAGTTTTCAATTGAGGAGCCGCTAAGCACCGGCCTGCCGAGCGCCGCGGGTTCAAGCACATTGTGCCCGCCCAATGGCACTAGGCTGCCCCCCACAAAGGCCACACGGCCCGCCGCATACAGCATAGCCAATTCACCAAGCGTATCCCCCAGGTAAACCTGCGTTTGCTTTGTGGCAGGCTGCTGGAGGCTGCGGCGGCTGAGTGCCCAGCTTTCTGTTTGGCAAAGCTTAGCTACCTCATCAAAGCGCTGGGGGTGACGGGGCACCAGCACCAGCAACGCGCTCGGATAGCGCCTAAGTAGCTGACGATGAGCTTGAAGTATCAGTGTTTCTTCGCCATCTCGGGTTGAGCCCGCCACCCAAACCGGACGCTCTCCCCAGTCTTGAAGTAAGTGCTCACCCTCTTTCTTCGCCTTATTTTGGCTAGCCATTTCAAATTTCAGCGAGCCGACTATGCGGGTGATACCCGTGCTGCAGCCAAGGGCATTAAAGCGTTCGGCGTCTGCCGATGATTTTGCAGCTAGCCAGCTAATCTCGGCGAGCGTGCTGGCCATTAGCGGGCGCAGGCGTTGGTAGCGCTTAAAGGCGCGGGGCGATAGGCGGCCATTCACCACTGCCACCGGCACATCCTGCTGGCGGCAGGCGTGGATCAGATTGGGCCACAGCTCGGTTTCAAACAGGATCGCGAGTTCGGGCTGAACGCTGCGTACAAAGCGTCTGGCAGCACCGGGAAAATCCAACGGTAGAAAGCGATGGGCAAGCCTTGCTTGATCGCTTGGGGTTTGCTCGCTAATAAGCGCTTGAGACTGCTGGGCGCCGGTAGCGGTCATGGTGGTGAGCAGCAGGCTATGCATTGGGTGACGCGCTAGTAGTCCCTCAATCAACGGTCGAGCAGCGCGGACTTCTCCCACCGAGGCGCAGTGCAGCCAAATGCGTGGCGCAGGGGGAAGCGGCTGCAGGCGTAAACCCAGCCGTTGAAGGCGTGAGTAAGTGGGTACTTGCTCACGCCAGATGCGCCAGCCAATCAGCGGTGAGAGCGCATACAGTGCCGCTGAGTAGGCAAGCCGAGGCCAGGCAGGTGAAGACATCAGAGGTTTCTTAACGCTCACGATCTAGAATCGAACTAATCATCGCCGAGGTCGATACGCCATCTTCAAAGCCCAGTACTTTAACCTCGCCACCATTAGCGATAACCGCCGCGCCCCCGGCGATATCTTCTGGCCGGTAGTCGCCACCTTTGACTAATATATCGGGTAGCACCGCTTCGATCAGCGCCTGGGGGGTGTCGTCACCAAACGGCACGACCCAATCGACGGCGCCTAACCCCGCCAACACCTGCATGCGCCGGTTAAGTGGATTAATCGGCCGCTTGGGCCCTTTCAGACGGCCAATAGAGGCATCGTCGTTAACCGCGACGATTAAACGGTCACCCAGGCGTTTGGCCTGCTCCAAATAAGCCACGTGGCCAGCGTGCAGAATATCAAAGCAGCCGTTGGTCATGACCACCCGCTCACCGCGCAGTTGGGCAGCACGCACCGCCTCGATCAATACATTCGGTTCAATCACCCCAAACTCAGCCAGCTTATCGCCGTGTAGCGCAGTGTAGAGCTCGGCGATGGAAAGCGTGGCCGTGCCCGGTTTGGCCACTACCAGCCCAGCCCCTAGGTTGGCCAACATCATCGCTTCGGGAAAGGCGTGGCCCGCCGCTAGCGCTAACCCCATTAAGCCAATAACGGTATCGCCCGCCCCTGTCACATCGAAGACTTCTTGAGCGCGGGTAGGCAGGTGTAGCGGCGCATGCCCATCACGAATCAACGTCATGCCCTTTTCGCTGCGGGTAATCAGCAATGCTTCCAGCTCAAGCTCAGCGCGCAGCGCTTCGCCGCGGCGGGATAACTCAGCATCGGTCGCACAATGGCCCACCACGGCTTCAAATTCGGTGAGATTGGGGGTAATTAAACTCGCCCCACGATATTTGCTGAAATCCTGCCCTTTCGGATCGATTAGCACCCGCTTACCCTGAGCTCTTGCATTGGCTATCAAGTTCTCTACTTGGTTCAGCGTGCCTTTGCCGTAGTCGGAAAGGATCACTATGTCGCAATCAGGGAGCGCCTTTTCTACCTGCGTCACTAGCTCAGTGGTATCGACACTGTCCAAGCGCTGCTCGAAATCCAGGCGCAGCAGCTGCTGGTTACGACTCATCACACGCAGCTTGGTAATCGTCGGCACCTCAGCGCTACGCTGAAAGTAAGTACTTACCCCTGAAGCACTCAAGCTGGCTTGTAGAATCTGTGCGTTGTCATCGTCTCCGATCACGCCCGCTAGCACCGCGTGGCCACCTAGGGAAGTAATGTTCAATGCCACATTGGCCGCCCCGCCTGGGCGATCTTCGACATCTTCCACGCGCACCACCGGCACCGGCGCTTCGGGGGAAATGCGCGAGGTACCGCCATGCCAGTAGCGATCTAGCATGACATCGCCGACCACTAGCACGTGGGCATGTTCTAAGGCGGTTAAATCAATCTTCATCAGTGCTCCCTGCGCAGGCGGCAGACACGTTATGCGCCATCAGTGTATCCAGTTTAGCGATAACGTCGTCTGCTTTAATCAGCATCATGGCACTTGGGTGGCGTACCCGTTGGCCCCAGCTCACCTCATCTACCGACTTATGCAGATAAGTACGTACCGCTTCGGGGTAGGCGTTGACCGCAAAATCACGCCACAAATAGGGCGCGGCACGCTGGGGATTGGTCGATGCATAAAGGCCCAATGCCGGCGTTCCCATGGCATTGGCCATATGGATTGGGCCGGTATCCGGCGCTATCACCGCTTGGGCTTGATCGATCAACGCTAAAACCCCTTTTAAAGAGGTGCCGCCAATGGCGTTAATCACACTGGCTGGCTGGCAGAGCGCTTCGATTTGATCGCCGATCTCCCTCTCCAAGGCACTACCACCGCCGGTCAATACGCTTTTAAGACCGTGTTGCACCCAAGCATGTTCAATCACGCTAGCATAGCCTTCTACCGACCAGTTGCGAAAATTACGCAGGCGAACGTTGCTACACGGGTTAATGACGAGGTAAGGGGCCTCACCGCTGATCACCTGAGCCTCATTACGTGCCGTATCGGGCACAGGTAAATCCCACGTTAAGCGGTCATCCTCTACCCCGAGCACCCGGGCGAAGTCCATAAAGGACTCCAGCACATGGGCATTCGGGTGGGGCGCGAGCTGATGCTGGGTGAACCAGTGCTGAGCATCTTTGGCGCGCGCCTTGTCATAGCCCACACGTACGTCGGCCTTCAGCCCAAGTGACAGCACGCTGGCACGTATGGCCTGCTGCATATGCAGTAGTACATCGAAGCGCGTATCGGCAAGCTGCCGCCATAGCGCACGCATACCGGCAATACCGGTCGACTTGTCGTAAACAACGAACTCGACCCCGGAAAGCCCCGCCAGTAGACTGTGCTCCCCCTTACCGATAATCCAGGTAATGCGCGCATCGGGCCACTGGCGCTGCAACGCCCGCACCGTGGGCACGAGATTGCACACATCTCCTAGGGCGGAGAGGCGCAAAATGGCAATGTGGTTAGGCTGAACAGGCAGAGAGGGCTTCATGCGCTTAGCGGCACTCCGGCAGAGAAATTGGCTGATTTTACATGATGTAGACAGTTTATGTGACGCGCCGGGAACACACCAAATTGATCCAGACCTATTCACTCGCGATTACTGGTGTGAACGCGGATTAATTGTGGGCGAAGCGCCTGGCCGGGGCAGTAGCCTGTTTTTACAGGCAACCCCGACCGAGCAGTGGGTATTAAGGCCCTATCGCCGGGGGGGCATGGCGGCCAAACTCAGTGAGAAACGCTATTTATGGACTGGCGCTGAGCGCACCCGGGCATTTCGTGAACTGCGCTTAACCGCCAAGCTTTTTGAGCAAGGCCTACCGGTACCCCGCCCCGTAGCGAGCTGCGTTACCCACTATGGGCTTACTTATGAAGCCGCGTTGATTACCGTGCGCATTGCTGGCGCCAAAGCATTCGCTGAGTTACTCGTCAACGATCTGGCGGATGAAGCGTTATTAAAGCGTGTAGGTGCTATGATTTACAGCTTTCATCAAGCGGGACTTGATCATGTTGACCTGAACGCCCGCAATATTTTGATCGACCCCACGGGCGAGCCTTGGCTGATTGATTTTGATCGCTGCAGGCTACGGTCTCCAGGGAAGTGGGGGAAAGAAAATTTAGAGAGGCTGGAGCGCTCCATCAAAAAGTTCACCGAAGCGCCGTTTATGCCTATCATTTATAAAGGATACCGCTGCTAATTCAGTTGTTACCTAAACCGGGTATCAATTTTGAGTGTTCCTCTCTGGGTTCAGTTCATATAGCTTGATTCTCAAGCTTCCGCTGGCAGGCTTGGTAGCTACCCCATAACACCACAAGCCAAAAAGTGTAAATCATGACCCCGCTATTATGAGTCAAAAAAGCTTGTGAGAGACCAAAATCTATATAAGCGACCGGCAGCAGCGCCCCACCTACGGCTAATGATCGAAGTTCCAGATTAGGCGCATTCAACTGGCGCATAAATAGCCGCAGAGGTACCAGATAAAGTAATAGCAGAGCGGCAAGACCAAGGACTCCTCGTTTAGCGGTCGCATCCACAAACTCATTGTGTGCATGCTCATACTGAACAACGCCTGGATCAATCACACCAACCCCCGCTAGCGCCTGCATTCCGTGTTGATAACCATTGCTACCCCAGCCAAGTAGCGGTTTCTCAATGATTAGATGGGAGGCCCCCTTCCACATCTCAAAGCGCGCTCCCACTGAGGAGGTTCGGCTCTCGCCCGATACATAGCGTTCAATATCTTCGAACGCCTGATGGACACGTTGTTGAACACCTAGCTGAGGCACTGCATATACGCACAACGCCCCCAACAACACTATAGTTAAGGCGCCTATCTTCCAGTGCGTAGCGAGCTCATATCCATAGGCGCGATACAGCACCCAAAGTACAAAGGGAAGCCCTACCCATCCCCCTCTGCTACCGGAAAAGAGCGAACCCAAGACACCTCCCAGAGCCCCCAGAGTCAACAAAAGCAGCCACTGTTTGCGATTGGGCTGCACAATTGCCCAGCCCATACCGGCTAAACATAATATGCCCGTTAACATACTAATGTTCCCAAACTGGATAACATGGGTATACCCGCCTGCGCGCTCAACGCCTATAAGAAGCTTTTGCCAAGCGCCCCAGCTTCCAACAGCCACTCCCCCCACGGCCAGGCCACTCCATAGCCAACCTAGCCGTGGTGGATAGGCCAATATCAACGCTAATACAGGAACTACCAATATAAAACGCAATGGTTTATCCGCACCTCGAAATCCCTGCTCGTCGCTCCAGGCTTCGAATAGCCCCACCAGTGCGTAAAAAGCCAATACACCAATAACCCACCAATCTTGACGGTCAAAGCGTACATTTGTGCGGATGAAGGGCAGCGCAAAAGCGCCAAGCAGCAATAGCCCGGCGCCTACTGAGTAGCCTGAGGGTACAATTAGCGCAATGGCGCCCAGTAGCAACACCGCAACGGAGGTATACCCGCGCATCAGCGAAAAATGAGAGGGCGCAGAAGAGAGTGACGATAAGTCCATAAGTATTTCCGTTTGGGCACGGGGTGGAGAAAAGTCGCTATTCTGACAGACTCTTTACTGCGTGACAGCCAATCCTCTGCCAGGGTTCAATGTGAAGACTAGCTTGTATCTCAGCAGCAGTGGTTATAATTAACTATTTCGACTTCAAGGTTCACAGTCGTGCTTACAACTGTCCAGTCTTTTCAAAATATTTTTGCATTACTAAAAGGCCAATGAGGTGTTCTTGCTGATAATTTAAAAATGGTTTTACATAATCATTAGCATTTTGAATTATTTGCTTTGCCTCACCAAGGTGGCAAGAGTAATAAGCCATCTTCTCTTCTAAATCTGAGTAGTCATCAGCTACCTCAACGTAGTGATAGCCCGGTTTAAGCACTCCTTCCATAAACCAAGTCTCATACTTAGGCTTAGCCATAAAACATAAAGAGTTAGAGGCCATAATCCACTTGAGATTCGTCGCCACATCATTACCCTCTATACTCAGTATAAATTTATACTGCAATTGTTCACTAATACTCATAAACGGGCGTGCACAGGGATCACCTTGGACACCTTTACGTGTGTCTCCTACATCACACAGGGGGTGAGCGTAATACTGTTTAACAAATGCCTGACGGTGCGACTGATGACAGGCCCCACGCCACACCAGCTTATCTCTCTTTTCGTCAAAGCTTAGCGGATCGTTAACAAAATAATAATGTCTCACTCGGTTTAATTTCAGTAGGATAGAGTACTGATTATCTCGAGTAATGGGGCGGCTTTTTACAAAAGCAGGCTCTTGAGGTACGTTACGAACATCACCTGGTAAGAAATGGAATTGTAAGGACTCATTAAACCTCAACAAATAGCGTTTCATATCGATATAGTAAGACCAGCTTTTTTGTTTGGAAAAACTGCCGACTCTTTCCGCTTGCTGATTAAGGACACTCTGTCCAGAGAGCTTGTTATAGTAATTAACTCGACTTTCAATATAATATCGATCTCTACCTAGCGGCATTCTATTAAATGCATTGAGAATTTTTCTCTGCTCATAGTGATAGTATCTTTTAGGCAAGCCAATTTCAAAAACACCTTTACCGTAAAACAAAAATTTATGCTTGTTTGCTTTCCATCGTTTTTTCAAGGACATAAGCTTTAGCCTATACTGTCATAAGAAGTGTCACAGGAGCACTATATGGAGCGGTATAACGGCAAGTAAGCTGCGGCCATTGCATCAGGAGAGTAGTTCTCCAATTGAGCAAAAGCCCTATAAGATAATTCAGCCCTAAGCCGGCTATCATTCATCATTCTCTTGATACCATCGGCTAGCATTGCGGCATTATTTGGGGGCACTAAAAGACCCGTCTGTTCATGCGTTATTATATCAGGAATTCCCCCTACGTCGCTGGCAATAATGGAGACTTTAGCACTCATTATATCTAGGAGTACCGACCCTAATCCTTCATTCCGTGAAGGAAAGGCAAAAAGATCCAATGCTGGCATATAGTCACCAATATTGGCTTTGAAGCCCAACCAACGAACATTACTTAAAGATTCGCTCTCCTGTTGAAGCTTATGCTCATCTTCCCCCTTTCCAAAAAATACAAACAGCACCTCTGGATACGTTTTTTCAAACTGTCGAGCCACCTCTAGCAGTACTCTCTGCCCCTTATGGCGATCCACCAATGCCCCAATATGTCCCACAATAAAGCGTCCTGGGTACGTATCACGTATTTTTTTTGCAACATCAGGATTATGGCGAACAGGTGTATATGCACTTGCGATAACAAATATTGATCGCGGCACTAACGCATTAATCTCACGGGCAATGACATTTGAAATGGCGACACAACAGTGGGCGTAACGATAAAAAACCTTATTACTCCATTTACGTTTAATAGGGGTATCAACTCGGCGAGTAATAATATAAGGCGTACGAAACAGCACGCTATGTAGCCATGCCCAATGAACCGCTTTTGCCTCATGCGCATGGATAATCCCCCCCTTACCAGCCTGCCAATGGCCCGCTAATTGATGATTAGCATTAACAAATTCAACATCGGGAGTATCTGCTAGCTCAGCACGCAGCGGTGATGATGGCTGGCATACGAGCGTCTGGCGCCCTATCTCATCCTGTTTGGCTAATGCTTGTATCAACAGGACTGTTTGGCGTTCACCACCACGAAAGCCTCTGGCCAGATTGACATGAATGATGTGCAAAAGCGCCTCACGGGGGATATGGTAAATACAAAGCCGCTATAATAGCACCCACTACCTACTCACTAACAGGATCGGTATAATTATGCCCGCTGGCGTTAGCGTTGTTATCATCACTCGAAATGCAGCCTCGACGTTGAGACATACGCTGGATGCGCTGCAATGCTTCGAAAACGTTGTGATTTATGATAACGGATCCAGCGACGAGACCTTACCTATTGCAGCAAGCTATCCAAACGTTTCCCTTTACGAAGGTGATTTTCTAGGCTTCGGACCTACTAAACGTCATGCCGTTTCCTTAGCTAAACACGATTGGATACTCTCACTGGATGCAGACGAGGCCCCCTCAAAAGCGCTCATTGAGTCGCTTACATCTTGGGTCAATAGCGCATCACCCAATGACCTTGGTGAAATAGTGCGCGAGAACTGGATGATGGGGCAACCTGTTCGCTACTCTGGATGGGGTAATGACTGGCTCATTCGGGTATTCAATCGTCGCAATCATAATTTTAATGACGCCATGGTTCATGAAGCAATCGCTGTAAGCAGCGTTAGCCGGATACAGCGCTTATCGGGTAGTATTGAACATACGGCTGTTACGGATTTATCGCAGTTTTTAGAAAAAATTAATCGTTACTCTACTCTTCGCGCTGAGTCAGGAAAGCTTAAGATTTATTCAGTGCCGGTCATTTTTTTCAAAGCACTATTCGCTTTTCTGCGCACCTATTTTTTACAGCAAGCTTGGCGCGATGGCTGGAGAGGGCTAGTGATAGCAGTATCGAATGCTAACGGCGTATTTTGGAAATATATGAAAAATTATTTGAAGGCTAGACATTAATTTTTAAAACCACTATCAGCAGGTTCTATCATGGAAGAGGTGCCAACCGCCGTTATTGCTATTCGTAAATTGAATAAGACTACTGGCGCAGCAAGAATTGCTTTGCAACAAATTTCTATTTTGAAAAGTATGGGTTATCGGGTCAAAGTTATATGCGAAAAAGCTAATAAAAAAACGGTAGCTTCCTATGGCGCGGATTTGAAGATCATTCCCAAGCTTCCTCTAAGCAGCTTCATAAGACGACTTTGGTTCAGCAAACGTGCAAATGCTTGGTGTCGTCAGCACAGACCTTCACTTGTGATTAGCCATGGAGATATGGAAAATTCAGATATCATTTATATGCATAATTGCATCGACTTAGCGCAGGAAATTATGTGCCCACATGTCGTTGGCAATCAAAGTGACGTATCCAAAATACATCATAGAGTTTTGCAAAAAAGTAAATACAAACTCGTTGTCGCGAACTCTCAAATGATGGCTAATGACTTGATCAAACGCTATAAAATCCCATCGGAAAAAGTTAGCATTTCTTATCCTGGCTTTGACGATCGACAGTTTAACACTTCAGTTAAAACAAGCTCTAGAATGAAACAGCGTGAAGAACTGGGTATTAAAGATAAAGAAAAACTCATAGGACTTATAACCTCAGGAGACTTCAAGAAAAGAAATCTTGACCTCTTTGTCGACATTGCGTATGAGCTAATTCACAACTCAGAGATCACATACCGTTTTTTGGTAATCGGCCAAGGAGATATAACTCCCTATAAAGAAAAAGCTACTAAACTTGGCATTGAAAAGCACTTTACGTGGAAAAAAACCGTTCCTAATGTAGAGTGCTACTATGTTGCTTTAGATGTTTTTGTATTACCTGCTCATATTGAAGAGTTCGGCTGTGTCGTGTTGGAAGCAATGGCGTGCTCAACCATTCCATTAATCTCCGAGCGGGTTGGAGCAGGTGAGTTACTTCAAAATGAATTAAAAGATTTGATTATAAAAGGATATGACTCAAAGGAATGGTTCCAAGCTATTGATAACATAAATCATATCAATAACAGCAAGATAACAGAAAAATTAGTTAATACTGCAAAAAAATATTCTTACGATTATCAATATAATGTCCTTCAGGGATTGATTTCCCAGCACCTCCAAAATAGCATCAAGGATGAAGCATGTTTTACTCACTTAAAAGAATAGAAAAAGCAATAGAGCATGGCGATGAAATAGTAATTCATGATAATGATATTATATCTTATGGTTCGAATAGGGTTTGTTACTTATACAAGTCCAATCCCACAAAGCTAATAAAAGTTGCCCGGCACCCAGAGGATTGGGAGAGCGATCACAAACAAAGCTTTTCTGAATGGTATGTTTCAAAAAATATCACTTCAAAGGGTATAGAGTGCCGGGTCAGTTTATGCGAAAAGTGGGTACGAACCAATAAGGGGCCTGGTTTGGTGGTAAATAGAATTATTGACAATAAAGGCCAGTCTTTGACGTTAAGAAAACTTCTTTTCAGCAAAGAAATTAGTGTCGAGTCCGCCTTGAATATGATTGAAAACATTATAAAGAATTTCTCTGAAATTGGCATCCCTGCCTCCGACTTCAATATCGACAACTTCATTTTTGAGGGTGATATTAATAACAGAAAGTTAATAATGGTTGATGGTTTTTCTCCTAAAAATCTTAACTTAAAAACTCATTTGCTTTTGCATAGTAAAGTATTGTCGAATTACTATACCAAACGGAAATGGCGAAAAACAAAATCGAGATTCACCTATTGCGCAGAAAAAGTTTATGCTGGGAACTATCGCTTTGCGGCAGCGACTCCGCTACACGACATCACTCCTAGATACTCTAATAGCTCACCGAGGTGAATTCGTCATGGGTAATTGATTTAATAGCCAAATGCGCCTGATGACCAACATTCGCTTGATACGTAGGTTACATATGAATCCTCATGCTATTCAAAAAATAGCGATAATAACTATCGGCCTCTGCCTGGGTTATACCGTCACAGTAATGACCCGCCTGCCCTGGTGGACGCTATTTTTTGTAGCCGCAGCATGGATTGGTGTAGGGCATAAGCTACGCTGGGGCCGACCTGCCAACGCCCGTTATCGTAAAATGTGGCCCTGGTCACTGGTACCGTTAAGTCTTTGGGGTGTTTACGTTTACTTGGCGGATAGCTTTGGCATTGTCGATCTGGGTGCGGTGTTTTTTCACCTCCAGGCAGGCATGGCCGAGCATGGTGGCGCAGGCAAAATGATTTCAGCGGTGCTCTATACGTTGATAATGATCGGCGTACTAGCAGCCGTGACGTGGCTATCACGTCACGATCAGCGCTGGCGGTTAGCCGAGCGCTTTTTCGCTATTTTGTTGCTGGCTAGCAACCCGCTACTTTATGGCCTAGGTCAACGCAGCGCGTCGATAGTCACTGATGATGGCGCCTGGCTAGACCGACGCTATAAGCCACCCCCCACTGAACATCTAAGGGACGCACCTAACCTACTCATCCTATATCTGGAAAGCATAGAGCGCACCTACTCCAATGACATATTTGGGGATGCTTACGCCAGCCTCAACGAGTTGGGGAAACAGGGCACCGTCTTTGAGGGCGTGCGCCAGATGGATAATACGGGCTGGACGATGGCGGGCATGATTGCCAGCCAGTGCGGCGTGCCATTGATGCCTGCAGGGCTCCTTCATGACAGCCAGTTTGAGCCTCTTTCCAAGGTTGTCCCTGGCGTCGATTGTTTGGGCGACATCCTTGCTGAACAGAGCTACCAACTAAGCTATCTAGGCGGTGCTAGCACTCAGTTCGCGGGTAAAGGACTTTTCTATCGCGGCCACCAATTCAATACGGTGAAAGGGCGTGAAGATTTAGAGCCCCTGCTAGAGAATCCTGAGTATGTAAATAGCTGGGGCCTCTATGACGACACGCTGTATGACATCACCGCCGATGAAATCCGACGTTTAGATAAAGAAGATAACGGCCCCTGGGGTGTGGTTAGCCTGAATTTAGCAGGCCATGCCCCCAATGGTTATCCCTCCCAATCATGCGTGGAACGACAAGGTGAGTTTGACGGCCAGGACATTCTTTACTCGGTGGAGTGCGCGACTTGGCTGGCTCAAGATTTGGTTGAACGGTTGGATTCTGAGGGTCTTCTCGATAATACCTTGGTGGTCATACTGAGCGACCATCTGACGATGCGCGTTTCTGTGTGGGATCAATTGACCGCGCTAGACCGCGACAACACGCTGATAATGCTGGGCAACGATATCGAGCCACAGCGTATTCGCCGAGACGCTACCATGCTGGATGTTTTCCCCACGATACTCGATGCGCTGGGCTTTAGTTTAGAGCGCGACCGCGCTGGATTGGGCACTTCGCTTTTCAGCAATAATCGTACGCTGGTAGAGGCCCACGGCATCGAAGTGCTTAATGAGCGTTTACGGGAAGAGACGGCGCTTCAGCACCGCCTTTGGGAGGGCATTTCCCCTCAGCGGCGCGAGCCCGATGAGCCTCCTCAAGAAGCCACTCAAGAGCAAACCCTAGAGACGCCTGCTGACGCGGCAGACGAAGTCGAGCTCATCCATTAACGATCACGCTCTCCCACTGATGAGCCGCGTGAATCTGTTGGTAGACTTGCTCAACGCTGAGCAAATTCAGGCAATTGGTATGCCCCAACGGGCAGGTACGCTGAAAGCAGGGAGAGCAGGAGAGCGCTAGGTAATGAATGACGGCGTTATCGGTCAGCGGCGGTGTGTAGGCGGGCGACGAAGAACCGTACAACGCATGGATACGAACGCCTACCGCTGCGGCCACATGCATTAATCCCGAGTCGTTGGTGACTACCTGTCTGCAGTCCGCCAACAAATCAACTGCATCGGCCAGCTGCGTTTTACCACACAGGTTATGCGCATGGGAAAGCCCCTGTGTGATCTCCTCTCCCGCTGGGTGATCCTTTGCCCCACCGAGTACGCGCACTTCGAACCCCTCTTCCACCAGCCGTTTGGCTAATGCATGAAAATAACTAACCGGCCACTGCTTGGCAGGGCCGTATTCCGCGCCAGGCATCATCCCAATCGCCGAACGCGATGAAAGCGAGTGCGTCAGGCGTAAATTAACCAGATTATCGCGGTCTATCTGCAGGCGTGGCTTAGGCACCGCAAAATCGCCGCTAGCCGCTTCTTCAAGCGGTAAACCCAGCGATACAAAGCGCTTTACCGTTTGATCCAGCACCTGTTTGTCGAGTTTGCGGCGCTCTTTAAGGAGCCCATAGCGATGTTCGCCTAAAAAACCTATACGCTCAGGAATGCGTGCCATAAAGGGAACCAGCGCGGCTTTCCACGAGCGTGGCAGTACAATGGCACGATCAAAACGTCCACGCAGGCGATTGGCGAGTTCACGGCGGCTGGCCAAGCCAAATTCACCGTGCCCCACTGCCAGTGGCAACACTTCGTCCACTTCGGGCATCCGCTCTAAAATAGGCTGTGACCATGCTGGTGCAACCACGCCTATCGTCGTGCCTGGCTGACGGGCTTTTAGGGTCATAAACAGGCTCTGTGCCATGACCATATCGCCTACCCAAGAGGGGCCAATCACCAGCAAACGCTGAGCTGAGTTAGCCATTTAACCACTCCAAGTAGGCCTTTACCCCTTGAGCAACGGTTTTAAACTCCACATCGCAGCCGCTTTCGCGTAGCTGGCCAATATCAGCACGGGTATAGCTCTGATAACGTCCTTTCAGCTCTTCCGGGAAGGCAATGTAGTCAATCTCACCTTTACCATAAAAGTCGGTAACCGCCTCGCCAATGGCTTTAAAAGGCTCAGCCCGACCGGTGCCAAGATTGAAGATACCTGACTTGTCGGGATGATCTAAAAACCATAGGTTCACATCGACTACATCGCCCACATAAACAAAATCGCGACTCTGCATGCCTGCCTCGTAGCCGTCATAACCGCCAAACAGCTTGAGCGTTTCGCCATTACGAATTTGCAGATGGTTGTGATAGGCCACACTGGCCATTTTGCCCTTATGCTGTTCACGGGGGCCGTAGACATTAAAGTAACGAAAGCCCACTACTTGAGTAGTCAGCTCGCTCCAGCGCGAGCGCACGTGCTGATCAAACAGCAGCTTGGAATAGCCGTATACGTTAAGCGGCTTTTCGCACTCGGGCACCTCTTTAAATACCTCGCTGCCGCCATAGGTGGCGGCTGACGAGGCGTATAAAAAAGGAATACTCTGCTGCTCGCAGTAATTAAGCAGCACTTTGGAGTACTCAAAGTTATTTTCCATCATGTAGTGGCCATCCCACTCGGTGGTATCTGAGCAGGCGCCTTCATGGAAAATAGCATCGATCTTAGGTAGCTCGACGTTATCACCGCGCAGGGCAGCTTTTACCCTGGCAAGAAAATCGTCTTTATCGAGATAATCCGCCAGCGTGCAGTCGGCTAAATTGACGAATTTGGTGCCATCGCGTAAATCGTCAACGACCATCACGTCATTTCGACCACGGGCGTTCAATGCTTTGACTATGTTGGCCCCGATAAAACCGGCACCGCCTGTTACCACAATCATACTGTTCTCCTTACCTAAAGCGGCTTGTTGGCATACTTGCCTATAACCCATCTGCCTAGGATTGTATACTTGACGCCTTATGAATTCATGGCCAACGGTGCTTTCCGCGATGAGTGTCTCGACAAACCAATCGACACCTGATGTGTCGACCTTTCAAGGCTTGATCCTTGCTCTGCAGCAGTACTGGGCAGAACAGGGTTGCGTCATCCTGCAACCGCTCGATATGGAAGTCGGCGCGGGCACCTTTCACCCCGCCACCTTCCTGCGAGCGATTGGTCCCGAAAGCTGGAATGCTGCCTATGTACAGCCTTCCCGCCGCCCTACTGACGGCCGCTATGGCGAGAACCCTAACCGCCTCCAGCACTATTACCAATTCCAGGTAGTGATGAAGCCATCACCAAGCAACTTTCAGGATCTCTATCTGGGCTCACTCAAACGCCTGGGTCTCGATCCGCTGGTTCACGATGTGCGCTTTGTCGAAGATAACTGGGAATCCCCTACCCTCGGCGCCTGGGGCCTGGGCTGGGAAATCTGGTTAAACGGTATGGAAGTAACCCAGTTTACCTACTTTCAGCAGGCCGGTGGCATCGAATGCTACCCGGTCACCGGCGAACTGACCTATGGGCTTGAGCGTATCGCCATGTACCTGCAGGACGTCGACAGTGTTTATGACCTGGTTTGGGCTATTGCCCCCGATGGCAGCAAAGTGACTTATGGCGATGTTTATCTGCAAAACGAGCGTGAACAGTCCGCCTACAATTTCGAACATGCCGATGTTGACCAGCTATTTGCTAACTTTGACCACCAGGAAAAAGAGTGTGGCAAGCTGCTCGTCGCCAGCCTGCCGCTGCCGGCCTACGAACAAGTTCTGAAGGCATCGCACACATTCAACCTGTTGGATGCCCGTCACGCCATCTCAGTCACCGAGCGTCAGCGCTTTATACTGCGCGTTCGCACCATGGCCCGGGATGTCGCCACTGCTTACTTTGAGTCGCGTAAGGCCGAAGGTTTCCCCATGGCGCCAGAAATTCTTCGCCGAGAACTGTTACAAGAGCTACTCGCCGATCAGGGAGACGACTAATGGCTGTTAATACGCTTTTACTAGAACTCGGTGCAGAAGAGCTACCGCCCACGGCCCTGGACGCTCTTTCCGACGCCTTCGCCGCAAGCATTGAGAAAGGCCTGCAAGAAGCCGATGTTCCCTTCGCCAGCGTTACCGCTTTTGCGACGCCACGGCGTTTAGCGGTGCAGGTGCATGAACTGGCCGATAAACAGCCTGACCGTGACGTTGAGCGCCGTGGTCCAGCGCTGGCAGCTGCCTTTAAGGATGGCGTTGCCACTAAAGCCGCGGAAGGTTTTGCCCGCTCTTGCGGGGTAAGCGTCGACGAGCTAATTCATTTAGAAACCGATAAAGGTACTTGGTTAGGTTTCCGTGAGCAGCAGCAGGGAGAGTCAATTCAAGCACTGCTGCCCGAGATTATCCGCAAATCAATCAGCACCCTCCCCGTGCCTAAAAACATGCGCTGGGGCGCTTCACGGGTTGAATTTTCCCGCCCCGTACACTGGCTGGTAGCCATCTACGGTAGCGACGTAGTGGCCGCCGAGGCACTGGGTCTAGAGGCTAGCTGTACCACCTACGGACACCGCTTCCACGCCCCTGATGCTATTCAGCTGGCGCACGCCGATGAGTATGTGTCGACGCTGGAAAATGCCTATGTACTGGTGGATCGTGAGCAACGTCGCGAGCGCATCCGCGAACAGGTATTAGCAGAGGCCGAAGTGCAGGAGGCCAATGCGGTTATCGACGAAGAGCTTCTGGTAGAAGTGAGCGGCTTGGTGGAATGGCCAGTCGCCCTTACCGGTAGCTTCGATGAACGCTTTCTGGAAGTACCCGCCGAGTGCTTGATCTCCTCAATGCAGGCTAACCAAAAATATTTTCACCTGCTGGACGACGCGGGCAAGCTAAAACCGCTATTTATCACCGTTGCCAATATCGACAGCGCTGACCCCGACCAGGTCATTGCCGGTAATGAGAAAGTCATTCGCCCGCGCTTAGCCGATGCAGCGTTTTTCTACGATACCGACCGCAAACGCACATTAGCCTCGCGCATACCGCAGTTAGAGAGTGTGGTATTCCAGCAGCAGCTTGGCACGCTGGCGGATAAAGCTCGCCGCAGTTCGGTTATTGCGACGTTTATTGCCGAGCGTATCAATGGCAACGAAGCTCACGCCCAGCGCGCCGTGGCGCTCGCCAAGTGTGACCTTGTGACTGAGATGGTGCTCGAATTCCCTGAGCTCCAGGGCATTATGGGACGCTACTATGCTCAGCAGGATGGCGAACCCGCGGAAGTTGCCCAAGCCCTTGAGGAGCAGTACCTGCCCCGCTTTGCAACTGATACGATTCCCCAAAGTGCTACAGGCAAAGCATTAGCCCTGGCGGATCGCCTGGATACCCTGGTAGGCATCTTCGGGATTGGCCAACGTCCAACCGGTGCGAAAGATCCTTTCGCGCTACGTCGCGCTTCGATTGGCGTGCTTAACATTCTGGTCAAAGGCGAGTTGGATCTTGACCTGCGCGAGCTGCTTACGGTTGCCTCTGAGCAGCACCAGGGCCTCCCCAAGGCTGAGGGATTGGTTGAGGACGTCCTGACGTACATGCTAGATCGCTTCCGCGCCTGGGGCCAGGAAGAAGGTATCAGCGCGGAGATGTACCTTGCCGTACGTGCACGCCCAGTCACAAACCCGCTCGACTTCGCTCGCCGCCTGCGCGCGGTGAAGGCCTTTGCTCAGCGTGACGAAGCATCAGCGCTGGCAGCTGCTAACAAGCGCGTTTCAAATATTTTAAGCAAGCAGGAGCATGACGGCAGCACAGAGGTCGATCAACACTTGCTGCAGGAAGATGCCGAGCGGGCACTGTTCGACGCTGTGAAAGGTAGCCAAGCACAGGTGGCACCACTATTTGCTGCGGGTGACTACCAGCGTGCACTCGACGCACTTGCCACACTACGCGATCCAGTGGATGCCTTCTTTGATCAGGTGATGGTGATGGCGGACGACCCGGCTATTCAGCGTAATCGGTTGGCGCTTCTTGCTAGCCTTCAAGCGCTGTTTTTAGAAGTCGCCGATATATCGCTGCTCCCTCAGTAGTCGTCGACTAATTTTTTCGCAACCCAAGCCCAGCCCTACCGGCTGGGCTTTTTACTGCTTGGGGTATAGGTGTTTCACGTGAAACATCTTTGCTAGATCGGGGTAAAATATTCATTAATCTCGCGGGCAGCATGCATCGCCGGCAACCGTACCAATAGGATCACTATGCTAAGTGCAGATAACCTTGTCATCCTGGATCGAGACGGCGTCATCAACCATGACTCTGATAACTACATCAAATCTCTCGACGAGTGGGTGCCCTACCCCTCTTCAGTCACTGCCATTGCCCGCCTCACTCGCACGGGATACACCGTTGCCGTCGCAACGAATCAATCAGGCATTGCCCGAGGCTATTATGATGAAGCAACCCTCCATGCGATGCATGAACACTTAATTTCGTTAGTAGAAGCGGAAGGCGGGCATATTGCTCATATTGCTTACTGCCCCCATGTGCCAAATGATAATTGCCAATGCCGTAAACCATTGCCAGGAATGCTAATACAGATCCAGCAGATCCTGGGGCTAGAAAGTTTAACGGGAAGCTGGATGGTCGGAGATAGTCTACGGGATATTCAGGCGGGCGAGGCAGTAGGCTGTAAAACAGCGCTGGTGAGAACCGGAAAAGGAGTTAAGACGGAGCAAAAAGGCGTTGGCCTTGAAAAAACCAAGGTCTTCGATGATTTAGCGCAATTTGTTGAGTGGCTCATTAAATAGCTAAACGACACCGAGTTGAAGAGTTATAACCGCTTTATGTTGCCTGCGAAACTTTGCCTAAAAGGAACTACCTCTCCTGCTAAAGCATCCTGCTAATTTATTTACCAATAAAAGCGCCGCTATGGAATACATAGCGGCGCTTTTCATAGTGACATTAAATCATGTTAAGGCAAGACTCGTTAACGTAGTGTTTCACGTGAAACACTTGCTAGCACATCCATATCTTACACGTCTAAATTTGCCACCAGTGCGTTGGTCTCAATAAAGTCACGACGCGGCTCAACGTCATCACCCATCAGGGTGTTGAACATCATATCAGCCCCCACGGCATCTTCAATCGTCACCCGCAGCATGCGGCGGCTATCGGGATCCATGGTGGTATCCCAGAGCTGATCTGGGTTCATTTCACCCAAGCCCTTATAACGCTGCACAGATAGCCCACGCTGGCCCTCTTGCATTAGCCATGCCAGCACTTCTGAGAAGTGCGACACAGGCTTCTGACGCTCACCACGGGCAATAAAGGCGCCCTCTTCCAGAAAGCCATCCAGGGTTCCGCCCAGCTCAGCGATACCGCGGTAGTCGGCACTTTCAAAGAAGTCGAGACCCCACCTGTACTCAGTCGTCACACCGTGAGCAACCAGCGAGACGGTGGGTAGGAAAAGTCCGCGCTCAGAATCTTCTTGAAGATGGAAGTGGTAACGAGGCCCGCCTTCATAGGCAACCATATCATCCATTATCTTCTGGAGTTCATCAATCCAGTTCTGCATGGTCACACGGTCTTTCAGGCTCTCTTCACCCTTCAGTGCCGAAGCATGAACGATTTGCTTAAGCACTTCATTGGGATATACCCGCGACAAGCGATCAATCCGCTTCATCACATTGCGGTACTGGTTCACTAACGCTTCAAGCTGCGAACCGGAAATACCTGGTGCATTCGCGTTAACATGCAGGCCTGCACCGTCCAAGGCCGTGGTGGTTAAATAATCCACCATTGCCTGTTCATCTTTCAGGTAAAGCTCTTGCTTGCCGCGCTTAATTTTATAAAGGGGTGGTTGCGCGATAAAGATATGACCACGCTCTATCAACTCCGGCATCTGACGGAAGAAGAACGTCAACAGCAGCGTTCGAATGTGCGAACCATCGACATCGGCATCGGTCATGATAATAACCGAGTGGTAACGCAACTTATCAGGATTAAACTCTTCACGGCCAATACCACAGCCCAGCGCCGTGATTAGCGTGCCCACCTCTGCAGAGGAGAGCATTTTATCAAAACGCGCTTTTTCAACGTTCAGGATTTTACCTTTGAGCGGCAAAATAGCCTGAGTACGGCGGTCGCGGCCCTGTTTGGCACTGCCACCTGCCGAGTCACCCTCCACCAAGTAAAGCTCTGACTGGCTGGGGTCTTTTTCTTGGCAATCCGCCAACTTGCCAGGTAAACCGGCAATATCCAACGCGCCTTTACGGCGGGTCATATCCCGCGCTTTGCGTGCTGCCTCACGTGCGCGGGCGGCATCCAGCATCTTATTAACGATCGCTTTGGCTTCGTTAGGCTTTTCAACAAGATACTCGGAAAAGAGACGGCTCATTTCCTGCTCAACTGCTGTCTTCACTTCGCTGGAGACTAGCTTATCTTTTGTTTGAGACGAAAACTTAGGATCCGGAACCTTAACTGAAATAATAGCCGTTAGCCCCTCACGAGCATCATCGCCCGTGGTATTCACCTTGGCTTTTTTCAGCAGGTTTTCAGCTTCAATATAGTTATTGAGCGTACGGGTAAGACCTGCCCGGAACCCCGCCAAGTGCGCGCCGCCGTCTCGCTGAGGAATATTATTGGTATAGCAGAAAATGTTTTCAGTGAAGGCTTCGCTCCACTGCATGGCTACCTCTACTTCAACGCCATCATCACGAACAGCGTTAAAGTGGAATACTGGGTTAATCACACTTTTATTGGTATTGAGGTGATCAACAAAGGCTCTCAAACCACCTTCGTAGTGAAACAGCTCTTCTTTGCCGCTGCGCTCATCCAGCAAGCGGATAGCCACACCGGAGTTCAAGAAGGAGAGTTCGCGTAGCCGTTTGGCTAAAATATCAAAATGGAACTCGATATTACCAAAGGTTTCTGGCGATGGGCGAAAGTGAACCCGGGTACCGCTTTTCTCGGTTTTGCCCACAACGCCCAGTGGCGCTTGAGGAACACCGTGACGGTACATTTGTTCGAATACTTCACCCTGACGCCAAATCGTTAGGCGCAGCTCAGCGGAAAGCGCATTGACAACAGAGACACCGACGCCGTGCAAACCACCGGAAACCTTGTAGGAGTTATCATCGAATTTACCGCCTGCGTGCAGAACCGTCATAATAACTTCTGCAGCGGAAACACCTTCCCCTTCATGAAGCTCGGTAGGTACGCCACGGCCGTTATCACTCACGGTGACCGACTCATCGGGGTGGATGACAACGCGAATTTCACTGCAATGCCCAGCCAATGCTTCGTCGATGGAGTTATCCACCAATTCGAAAACCATGTGGTGGAGACCAGTACCGTCGTCGGTGTCACCAATATACATTCCTGGCCGCTTACGTACCGCGTCCAGTCCCTTGAGCACCTTGATGCTTGATGAATCGTAAGCCTGCTCGCTCATTGACCACTCCGTTGTGAAGTCTGTCTCATCCTGTATCGTCCTACCCTTTCTGCATTAGTCGGCTTTCTCTAAATCACTAAGCCCCTCTTTGCCATGTTTCACGTGAAACATTTTTACAGGGGTATCAGTGCGCCAGGCATTCTTTAATGCAGAAGGTTCGACACTGGTAATAAATGCTTGGCACTGCATATCTTCGAGTAAACCACAAAACTGGTAACGATTTTGCTCGTCAAGTTCTGCGGGCAAATCGTCGATAAGATAAATACAGTGCCGCTGTGCTGTTCTTTCCAGAAACCGCCCTTGGGCAAGCTTTAATGCACTCACCACTAACTTTTGCTGGCCTCTGGAAAGCACTTCTACAGCAGGCTGTTTGTTTATCCTGATACGTAAGTCAGCGCGCTGCGGCCCTTGCTGAGTAAACCCCATCTGCTGATCAGTTGGCCGGCTATCATGTAATACCGCTGCAAGAGATCGATCTTTATCCCAACCTCTAGCGTAGTGAAGCGATAATCCCGGCAAGGGAAGCAACACCTTAAGGGTCTCTTCAAAGACGGGCAAAAAATCACTAAACCAAGCACGGCGCAACGTATCCATCTGTTCACCCCAAGTGGCTAGCTCCTGCTCCCACACCACCATTTCCTGAGGCTGTATTCTACCACGCCTGAGAAGTGCATTCCGATGTTTCAACGCACGTCGGGTACGCTTCCAGATGGCTAAAAAGTCATGTTTCACGTGAAACACGCCCCAGTCGAGAAACTCACGACGTCCGGCTGGAGAACCTTCCAGCAATCGAAAAGCATCTGGGTTAATTAATTGAAGTGGCATCGCCTCTACCAACTCCGCCAACCGAGTGTTTTTATCACCCTTTAAACGTAGTTCCAGCTCTCTCTGAGCACGCAAACGGCGCACACCAAGGGTAACCTCAGGCTCTCCACTTAACCGTCCGTACAGCGTCATATACGGCTTATCCGTTTGAATGGCGTGTTTTAACTGACGAGTGCGAAAAGAGCGCCCCATGCCTAGGATATGCACACCCTCCAACAGGCTGGTTTTGCCGCTGCCATTAGCACCGCTAATGACATTGATATGCGAAGAGGGCGTTATCTCAACGGGTTGGAGATTGCGCAAAGCGTGGAAATTAAGCAGTGTCAGGCTCATCCTATTATCACCACTTAAAATATCCTCGAAAAAAGGGAGTATACCAACGCGTTAGCGGCGCTTCTGCTACCAGAAGCGCCGCTAACGTAGCTTGCTTACGTATTGCTACTACACACCCAAAGCGTTTACAGGCGCATCGGCATAACGACATAAAGTGCATCACCGCCGCCGGGCTCTTCCAGCAGCGCGCTACTGTTGGGGTCGGCCAGGGTAATCTGCACGCGCTCCTCATTTAGCACTGTCAGCACATCAACTAAATAGCCGACGTTAAAACCAACTTCCATTGCCCCGCCATTATACTCAACAGCGATATTCTCCTCCGCTTCTTCCTGCTCGGGATTGTTGGCCATTACCTTAAGGTTGTTCTCCTCAAGATAAAGGCGCACGCCACGGTACTTCTCATTAGAGAGGATGGCAGTACGTGAAAGTACTTGGCGAAGCTCCGCGCGCTCGGCAATCAATACTTTATCGCCATTGCGCGGCACAACACGCTCATAATCAGGAAATTTACCGTCGATTAACTTGGAGGTGAAAGTAAAGTCACCGGTATGAGCACGCACATGGCTGGAGCCAAGCGTCAGGCTGACAGGCTCATCGCTATCGTCTAGCAAGCGCGACAGCTCTAGAATCCCCTTCCGAGGCACAATCAGCTTTTGAGACTGGCTAACAGAGACTTCGATTGGCCGCGAACACATCGCCAAGCGGTGCCCGTCTGTAGCGACCGTGCGAAGCAAATTGCTTTGAATTTCCAGCAACATACCGTTGAGGTAATAACGCACGTCTTGCTGCGCCATGGCAAACGAGGTCGCTTCAATCAGATGCTTCAAGGTTCCACGGGGTACACTAATCTCCTGGCTACCGTCCGCATCTTCAATATTGGGAAATTCAGCGACCGGGAGAGTCGACAACGTAAAACGGGAGCGACCACTGCGCAGTACCGCGCGGCCCTCTTCAACGGCAAGCTGAATATCAGACTGATCGGGCAATGATTTACAGATATCCATCAGCTTACGGGCGGGCACTGTCGCGGAGCCCGCCTGATCGACCTGGCTTGCCACTGTGCGGCCCACGAGCTCGACTTCTAAGTCAGTGCCGGTGAGCGATACCTGGTCACCCTCTACCTGAATCAGCACATTAGACAGTACTGGCAGCGTCTGACGGCGCTCAACAACACCAGCGACCAGAGTCAGCGGACGTAGCAGCGCCTCTCGGGAAATCGAAAATTTCATCAATACTCCGGTTCTATATCCTGAAAGACCTGCGCATAACAGGCCCGTCCCATGGGATGATTAACTGGTCAACAGGCGCAGTAAATTCTTGTAATCCTCACGAATATCCGCGCTCTCTTCCTGCAATGATTTCACTTTTCGGCAAGCATGCAACACCGTTGTGTGGTCACGCCCACCAAAGGCATCGCCAATCTCAGGCAAGCTGTGATTGGTGAGCTCTTTAGCGAGCGCCATCGCCACCTGACGAGGGCGGGCAACCGAGCGTGAACGGCGCTTGGAGAGTAGATCCGCCACCTTAATTTTGTAATATTCTGCGACCGTGCGCTGAATATTATCTACCCCTACCTGCTTATCCTGAAGCGCTAACAGGTCTTTTAGAGACTCACGAATAAAGTCCTGGGTAATCGTTTTACCCATGAAGTGCGAATCAGCAATGACCTTTTTCAGCGCACCTTCCAATTCGCGCACGTTGGAACGAATTTTCTGCGCAATGAAGAAAGCCGCATCATGAGGCAAATCGACCTTAGCCTGGTCGGCCTTTTTCATCAAGATGGCCACACGGGTTTCAAGCTCTGGCGGCTCTATCGCGACCGTAAGGCCCCAACCAAAGCGTGATTTCAGGCGCTCCTCTACCCCACTGATCTCTTTAGGATAGCGATCAGAGGTGAGAATCATTTGCTGACCACCTTCTAATAACGCATTGAAGGTATGAAAAAACTCTTCTTGAGACCGCTCTTTTCCAGCAAAAAACTGAATATCATCAATAAGTAACGCATCAACACTGCGATAAAAACGCTTAAAATCATTAATCGCATTAAGCTGGAGCGCTTTAACCATATCGGCGACAAACCGCTCTGAGTGCAGGTATACCACCCGGGCGTTCTCACGCCGGGTTGCCAATGCGTTCCCCACCGCATGCATTAAGTGGGTTTTACCCAGGCCTACACCACCGTATAAAAACAATGGGTTATAAGCACCGCCAGGATTTTCAGACACCTGGCGGGAGGCGGCGCGAGCCAATTGGTTCGATTTACCTTCTACAAACGTATCGAAAGTAAAATTCGGATTAAGCCCGCTGCCATGTTTCAGACTGCCTTCTACCTGTACCTGACGTTCATTATTACGTCGACTCGGCGCTTCATCGCGCATTCTATCGATTTCGCGCTCATCGGCGATATCGCCGCGGGGCGGCGTATGTACCGCAGGCGATGCTGGCCGCGACGGTGAAGCCGATACAGGATTACCTAAATCACGATGCTGAGGGGCCTGGGTGGCCAAGCGGCGACTACCCACCGTCAGGCTTACCTTTGGCGGTTTGGCCGGTGCAAGTTCTCGCATCAGCTCACTAATCCGCTTGGCATACTTATCGCTCACCCAATCGCGCACAAAACGATTCGGCGCCAATAAGCGCAGCTCGTTGGACTCTCCTTCTTCTGCCTGCAGCGGGCGTATCCAGGTATTGAACTGCTGTGAATTCAGCTCATCCTGCAGGTTGTCCAGGCACTGTTGCCAAAGCGTCAGTGACACTCATCTCACCATCGGTTGAAAACGGCCGACCATTGTAGCGCCCAAAGCCTCGGTTATCCACACGGGTTTACCCCTCAATCTTGGCCTGTGGACAACTTACAATGAGCCTATGGGAAAACCTTGTGGAGGGAGGGGGACAATTGTTAAATAGGCGTCTTATAAACGGGTTAATCACATCAAGCCAACACCTTGTGGACGGCTTATACGGGACTTACACACAGATTTTTTATTATCATAGGCTATTGAAAAGTAATAGTTAAAAACACTTATCCACAAATAGTATCCCCACTATTAATAACAACAGGTTTAGAACTACCTATTAGTAATAATAGTGACTTCATTAATCGTTACTCTCAGCGTATCAAGCACGCTGGCTGAGGTGTGTTAACGCTTTTATGCAAGGAAAAATTGCACCGAGCAGAGGAAGTCTCTACAATTTCCGGTCTTGAATTGAATCTCCCCGGCTAGTTCCTCACTGGACCGGGCTTTTTGGAATTCACTTTCCGTCCTAAACCACGTGGGAATAACGAGTTATGAAACGCACTTTTCAACCTAGCGTTCTCAAGCGCAAGCGCGCGCATGGCTTCCGTGCTCGTATGGCAACCAAAAACGGTCGCGCCGTCCTCGCACGTCGCCGTGCCAAGGGCCGCAAGCGTCTGAGCGCCTGATCTCAGATTGCGTGTGCCGCAGCAAGGCTTTCCCCGGCAATTACGGTTACTAAATGCTGGGGATTTTAGTCACGTGTTTGAGCAAGCCGACCTAAAAGTGCATGGCAAAGGTATGATGGCGTTAGTTCGCTTAAGTACTCGGGGTCATCCCCGCCTTGGACTGGTGGTCAGCAAAAAAAATGTTAAACGCGCCGTAGATCGCAACCGTTTCAAGCGTCTGGTTCGAGAATCCGTTCGTCTTCGTCAAGATCACCTGCCCTCAGTGGATATAGTGGTGCTTGCGCGACGCGGTGTTCAGGATATCGATAACGAGACTTTGCATCGCCAGTTACACGGCATGTGGAAACGACTACAGCGTGACGCACAGGCGGTGATCGCAGCACCAACGCCTAAGCGTGACACGTGACCTTTGGTGCACCCCTCGCCGCTCGACCTCGGCCTGCCAACTGGCAGGCTTTCGTGTGTCAAGAGTCGAGTAAATGACACTGCGCCATTAGCATGTTCACCACCCAGCGGGCAGAACCCTCATGGACGTAAAACGACTTTTATTACTGATTCCACTAGCCGTACTCGCTTACTTGCTAGTCGTCCAGTGGAATCAGGATTACGGGCAGCCGAATTACGATTCAGTGCCTGAAACGACGCAACGCAGCAATTCCACGTCTCCTAGCAATGCTGAAGATGGTGAAGGCGGCTTAGCAGTGCCAAGCGCGTCTTCACAGCAAAGTGCGGTAGGTGAAGGTATTCCTGATACCGAAAGCGATACATCAAGCCGCGACTTCATTGCCGTGACCACCGATGTTCTCGATGTGCGTATTGATCCACACGGTGGCGATATTGTTTATGCCGCGTTACCGCAGCACAAACTCTCCCTGGATTCAGACCGTAACTATGTGCTGTTATCCGATAACAGCAGCCGTAGCTACGTGGCTCGCTCAGGCCTGCAGCTCGATGGCCAAGCCAGCCGTATCGCGTTCACCCCTGAAAACTCTGAGTATCGTTTAGGCGATAACGATGATGAGCTAAGCGTTGATCTCACCGCTGATGTTAACGGCGTTGAGGTTATTAAACGGCTTACCTTTGAGCGCGGCAGCTATGCGGTCAACGTCAATTACTACTTGGCCAATAACACCGATGCACCCATTAGTGCGCGCTTTATTGGTCAGTTGGCACGCGACAATAGCCCTGACCCGTCAAGCGGTGTCTCTATGGGTATGAACTCCTATTTGGGGGCGGCTTACTCAACGCCTGATGCGCGCTACGAGAAGATCGACTTTGAGGATATTCAAAACCATAACTTTGAAAACCGTGAAGCACAGGGCGGCTGGATAGCCATTATTCAGCACTACTTTGTGTCAGCATGGGCGCCCCAGCAGGATCAGCAAAATCTTTTCTACGTCACTACCGACTCCAGTAATCGTAACGTCGTGGCCTTTGCTGGCCCCACCAACACAGTAGCCGTCGATAGTGAAACCACTCTAGGCGCCACTCTGTACGTGGGGCCAAAAGTGCAGGACTACTTGGAACAAGTCGCTCCTAACCTGCAATTAACCGTGGATTACGGCTGGTTATGGTTTATCGCTAACCCCCTCTTCTGGCTGCTGGATCATATCCACGATATCGTCGGCAACTGGGGTTGGTCGATTGTGCTGTTAACCGTGCTGGTTAAGACGGTGCTGTTCCCACTTTCCGCCAAAGCTTACAAATCCATGGGTCGGATGCGTAAATTGGGCCCGGAAATGCAGCGCCTAAAAGAGATGTATGGCGACGACCGGCAAAAAATGTCGCAAGAGATGATGAAGTTCTACCAGAAGGAGAAGATTAATCCGCTGGGGGGCTGTCTACCTATTGTGATTCAAATGCCTGTCTTCATCGCTCTCTACTGGATGTTGCTAGAGTCGGTTGAACTTCGTCACGCACCGTTCATCTTCTGGATTCAGGATCTATCGGTGAAGGATCCGTACTTCATTCTGCCGATTCTGATGGGTATTTCGATGTTCGTTCAGCAGATGTTGAACCCGACACCTCCGGATCCTATGCAGGCGAAGATCATGAAGATGCTACCCATCATCTTTACTTTCTTCTTCCTATGGTTTCCGGCCGGTCTGGTTATCTACTGGGTGGTCAACAACATCATTTCGGTGGCGCAGCAGTACTACATTACGCGCAAAATCGAAAATGATCCGAGTATCGGCAAAGGCATGAAAACCAAGTAGACTGCCTTTGTCATCGCCCTTCAGACCCCCGCCCCGAGCGGGGGTCTGGCGTTTTAAGGTCGACAAATCCAAACTATGTTGACCGATGCTAGACCGATCAAATACTACTACTGCCAATTGACTAAGAGATTCACCATGGCCGAACGCCTCTACACGCCTGACACCATTGCGGCGCTGGCAACTCCCCCAGGGCGCGGCGGCGTGGGTATTATCCGCGTCTCCGGCCCCGCCTGCCGCGAAATCGCTCAAGCCATGGTTGGGCATTGCCCTGCCCCGCGATACGCTCACTACGGCCCCTTCCAAGGCGCAGAAGGGAGCATTGATGAAGGCATCGCCCTGTTCTTCAGTGGCCCCCATTCGTTTACCGGTGAAGACGTACTGGAGCTCCAGGGACACGGCGGCCCAATTATTATGGATATGTTGCTGGAGCGCTGTGTGGCCTTGGGTGCTCGTTTGGCGCGGCCAGGAGAGTTTTCTGAGCGGGCGTTTTTGAACGACAAGCTCGACCTGGCCCAAGCAGAAGCCATTGCCGACCTCATCGATGCCACCTCACGCTCGGCGGCAGAAAACGCCGTGCGTTCGCTCCAGGGGGAGTTCTCAAAACGTGTATCTGCGCTGGTGGAGCGCTTGATAGAACTGCGCGTCTATGTGGAAGCAGCGATCGACTTCCCCGAAGAGGAGATCGACTTTCTTGCCGACGGTCACGTTGCCCAGCACTTAAGCAGCGTCCAGCAAGCGCTGAGCGACGTACGCCAGGCAGCAGGCCAAGGTGCACTGCTGCGCGAAGGGATGAGCGTGGTCATTGCCGGGCGGCCCAATGCGGGTAAGTCGAGCCTGCTAAATGCGCTGACCGAACAAGATACCGCCATTGTGACGGATATCGCGGGGACGACCCGGGACGTACTCCGTGAGCATATCCATATCGACGGTATGCCGCTGCATATTATCGACACCGCAGGATTGCGCGATACGCCCGATGCGGTGGAGAAAATTGGTGTCGCACGTGCCTGGGCCGAGATAGAGAAAGCCGACCGAGTGCTGCTACTCGTTGATGCCAGCACCACGGCTTCTACCGACCCCATGGCCATTTGGCCCGAGTTTGTCGCTCGCCTGCCCGACCAGACACGCTTAACCCTGGTACGTAATAAAATCGATACCAGTGCCGAACCGGCCGGTATTGATTTATCCACAACCACGCCAATCGTCAGGCTCTCGGCAAAAACCGGCACGGGTGTGGATAACTTAAAGGCTCATCTGAAGGATGTGATGGGCTTTGCCGCCACCACTGAGGGTCGCTTCTCCGCTCGCCGGCGCCACCTGGACGCCCTAGACCGTGCCATGGCAGCCCTTGATACCGGCCGCGCTCAGTTGGATGGCTATGGCGCAGGCGAACTGCTGGCGGAAGATTTGCGCGACGCCCAACAGGCCTTAGGCGAGATAACTGGCGAATTCAGCGCCGATGATTTACTGGGCGAGATTTTCGGCAGTTTTTGTATCGGCAAATAAAGCTACTTTTTTCAACAGCTACTCCCCAACCCACCAATCCGCCTGATAGCGACTATCAGCACCGAGCAGCGGGGTAATTTCTGCCATCGCTGCGTCCAGGCGTTTATCCAACCCCCAGGGCGGATTAATCACCAGCATACCGCTACCGAACATGCCGCGGGCCTGCTCTCCTGGTTCGCGCAGCAGCAGCTCGCTGCGCCATATCTTGCGTATTCCGCTGGCCTGCAGCACGTCCAATAGCATTTGGTGATGCCCGGCAGGCAACAACGGGTACCAGATCATCATCACCGCATGGCGAGCCTTTTCCAGCACCTGGATAGCGGTATCAGCGACCTCCTGATACTCCACCTTGCGTTCAAAGCTTGGGTCAATCAGCACGCATACTCTGGGTGTTGCTACCGGTAGCATCGCTCTAACCCCTGCTAGCCCGTCGCCATACACGCGCTTGGCCTGGACAGGGAACGCCTGGCTATTTAAGTGCTGGTGTTCGCCGGGGTGCAGCTCAAACAGGCACAGCCGGTCTTGCTCGCGCAGCGGCTGGCTCAGCCACCAGGGCGAGCCTGGGTAGAGGGTCAATTCATTACGATCTGGCTGAGCCCCAACAATAGTTTTTAACCAGCTACTCAGTAGCGCGTCGGTTAGCTGTTCACGCTTCTGCCACAGTGGCCAGATGCCCTCACGGTACTCTTGTAGTCGCTGGGTCTCTTTGGTGGCTAATGGATAAAGCCCTCTACCGGCATGTGTGTCTATATATGTAATAGATGTTTTTTTACGTAATAGATAATCAGTGACGGCGTAAAGCGTGAGATGCTTATGTGCATCGGCAAAATTACCGGCATGGTAGGCGTGTTGGTAGGACAGCATGGTAGCTCGTAAACAGGTGAACGAAAAAAGCCCGCTATAGAAGCATAGCGGGCTTTGAGCGGCAATGTGCAGCTTTAAGAGGCTTACTTAGCCCTGGCCGTTACCAGTAGGGGTTAAGGTAATTTCTACCCGACGGTTTTGAGCACGGCCCTGCTCATTGTCGTTGCTGGCGACTGGCCGAGTAGCACCGTAACCAGAAGTATTCAGGCGCATGGATGAAACGCCGTTCTGAGACAAGTAGCTGGCCACGGCTTGGGCACGACGCTCAGATAGACGCTGGTTATAGCTCGCATCACCGGTACTGTCAGTGTGGCCAGCGATACTAACGCGGGTATCCTGGTACTGGGAAAGTACATTAGCCACTTCATTGAGTGAACCACGCGCTTCACTAGTCAACTCAGCAGAGTCAAAGCCAAAGGTAACGCCGCTGGGCATATTGAGCACGATATCGTCACCACGACGATCAATCTCAATACGTGACCCTTGCAGGTTTTCACGCAGTTGCTGCTCTTGGCGATCCATGTAGACACCAATACCGGCGCCCGCCGCCGCGCCCACAGCCGCACCAATTAACGCACGATCCCGGCGGCTGGTACTACCATCGCCAGAAAGTGCCCCAGCAGCGGCACCAACGGCGGCACCAATCCCGGTACCCATCGCGGTGCTAGAGCGCTGCGTTTGGCCACCGTAAGGATCCGATGTAGCACAACCGGCCAGTAGAATAGCAGCCGCCAACGGTGTCAGTAGTCTAGAAATTCGCATCACTCACTCCTTGTTATGTTCGAGACATCTTTATATTCATCGCTAATCAATCATCACTGATCAAGGCTAGCAACTCATTCAAGAATAATAGACCTTGAGGCGATGCACGCAGCTTTTCAGGCATTTGCATCAAAAGTCCTTTTTTCTCGGCGGATTGTAAACGCGCCAGTAACATAGCATTTGGCTGCCCAGTGTTAGCTCTCCATGTCTCAAGTGACACCCCGTCGGTGAGCCGTAAAGCGTTCATGGCAAACTCTAACGGCAGCTCATCCGCTTTTATAAGCTGCTTACCGGCTATAAAGCCACGCAGGTCACCCGTGCGCTTTAAATATGCGTCCGGCTGGCGAGTTTTCCAGCGCCGCTCAATGTACCACTCCCCATTTGGGTCAATACGGCTAAGCTTGCCATGGGCACCCGCACCAATCCCGAGGTAATCACCAAACTGCCAGTAATTAAGGTTATGGCGGCTCTGATGATCAGCGGCTGCGTAAGCCGAAATCTCGTAGCGTTTAAACCCCGCCTTCTCTAAAAGCTGATGTCCCGTGTCCTGAATATCCCAAAGCGCCTCCTCTTCAGGCAGCACCGGCGGGTGAGAGTGAAAAGCGGTATTAGGCTCAAGGGTCAACTGATACCAGGAGAGATGTTCAGGTGCCAACGCCAGCGCTTGGTTAATATCATCCAGTGCCAATTGAGGCGTTTGATCAGGCAAGCCGTGCATAAGGTCAATATTAATGTTGCTAAAACCTGCCTGGCGAGCCTGCGTCACCGCAGTAATCGCTTCATCACCGCTATGAATTCGCCCCAGTGCATGCAGTTGATCGGGCTGAAAACTTTGAATACCCAGCGAGAGACGGTTAATCCCTGCTTTCCGGTAACCAATGAAACGCTCTTGCTCAGTGGTTCCTGGGTTCGCCTCTAAGGTAATCTCAATACCATCCGCGAAGGGTAAACGGGCTTCGATCTGTTTCAATAATTGTTCGTAAAACGCTGGCGACAGTAGGCTGGGTGTCCCACCGCCAATAAAGATCGTGTGAATTTCACGGCCAGCCACCAGATTAAGATCGTTATCCAAATCTTGTAACAGCGCATCTAAATAGGCGGCTTCAGGTAAATCCCGCGGTGTAAAACCGTGCGTGCCCGGCTCATGAGAATTGAAATCACAATATGGGCATTTACGGACACACCAGGGCGTGTGGATATAGAGAGAGAGTGGCGGCAGCGTATCAGCCATGCGCCACCTTCAGCAGCTCCACTAACCCCTGCAACGCGCGACCACGATGGCTAAGGCGATTTTTGCTTTCACTAGGCAGCTCGGCAACGCTCATACCCTGATCGGGTAACCAGAAAAGCGGATCATAGCCGAATCCTTCCTTTCCCCGAGGATGAGCAAGAATCTCGCCTTCCCAACTTCGCTGCACAATGACAGGCACTGGGTCTTTCGGGTGGCGTAAATAAACTAGCACGCACCAGTAACGTCCACTCCGCTGGCCTTCCGCACAGTCACTTAATGCGGTTAACAACGTCTGGTTATTTTTCTCGTCGCTTTTCGGCTCACCGCCATACCGAGCGGAATAGATCCCGGGCGCACCATTGAGTGCATCTACTTCAAGCCCAGAATCGTCAGCTAATGCCGGCAATCCACTGATGAGGCTCGCTTCACGCGCTTTTAACAGTGCATTTTCGACGAAGGTTAGCCCTGTCTCTTCCACATCAGTGACACCAAAATCCGCCTGGGGTCGAACATCGAAACCCAAAGGGGAAAGTAATTGATTGAATTCTCTTAATTTTCCTGCATTGCCACTGGCAAGAACAAGGGTATTGACGGCGGCCATGGTATGTACTCCTAACAGTAGAGCATCAGTTTACGCGCTCAAAGATCGTATCAAAAGCCAGCAAAATGTTATCAAATGTATCTAATGATAAATAACTACAAAAACTCATTATCCTTAACAAGTAGTTGTTTTATAAAGATAAATTTTATAAAAGAAAATATAAGCCTTAATACAAGCAAAATAATTAGTAACAAAACTTTACGAAAAGCATCTTATGGTCAACACTTCTCTTGCTACCCGCTCACTCTTTCTTTCCACGAGGGCACCCCAATGTCGCAGGAAAAGTCTACCGGAACGGTGTATGTCGTTACCGAAAAAAGTCCCCAAGTCCAGCTGTTCGCTGAATACTTGAACAAGCACACCGGTTGCCAAATTAGTATCCATTCTCCCCACGCGGCGCTACCCATTTCTGCTTCCGGCAACATGTTGATTCTTATCGATAGTGATCATATAGGCATTGATGCACTGCCCGAATGGCAAGATAAGTTACCCGATGCACTCACTAAAACTCCCCTGGCCGCCTTTAACATTCACGATATGGATCACGCCCTTGAAGCGCTTTCATGCGCACAGCTAAAAGGCGTGTTTTATCGTAATGAAAGCCTTGAGGTCATCTGTAAAGGCATAACCGCGCTACTCGAAGGAGAGCTGTGGATGTCACGGGATTTGATGGCGCGTTTGATTCTGTTCTATCGCAAATACCAGAGTAATGCCTTTCGCCCAGCCTGCGGACTCACTAACCGAGAAATGGAAATTATTTCCCTACTTAGCGCAGGCTCTTCAAATCAACAAATTGCCGAAAAACTGTTTGTTAGTGAACACACCGTTAAGTCACACCTTTACAACATTTTTCGCAAAATTAACGTTCACAACCGCATTCAAGCGCTCAATTGGATTCATCAGAATCTGGGCCCAATTCTGCCCAATATTGAGGCCGCACGCAGTCTTCAACGACATCGTTCGCGCTAATGCGCAAGGGTAACTGTCATGTCATCAATGAACCGTTTATCCATCAATGTTTTCTTAATGGCGGTATGGATCGGGTCATCTTTAGCATTAGCTAACGAACCAGCAAACCCAACCGATGCATTACCTGCCAACGAACAAGAAGCGATTGACGCTATTAATCAGCTCTCCAGTCCTGATGGGCCTGAAGTGCAAGGCAGCGCTAACGGAGGAAGTGAGCTAACTGGCGTCATGGTAGATAGAACAATCACCATGGCCGGTAAAACCTTCTACCGAGCCTTTAGCCAGCGGGCAATGGATAACCTGATTATCGGCAATGCCACCATCACTATTAAAGAGCGCCCCGATGCACGATGGGGAAGCCAAGTATGGGTGATGGAAGGTAACCGTATGTATTTCCGTACACAGCTCTCCCCCAGGATCAATGAAGCTGATCGTGCCGCTGGGGAAGCCGTGCAAACCGTCGAAGAAGCGCTGCTACGCCAACAGCTAGCCTCTGCGCTTATCTCTGACAAAGACCTGGGAAAAGAGGAGTTAAACTAATGAAAACAAATCGTTTACGTCCATCAGTAAAGTTGCTGGCCGCAACCTCACTGTTAAGCGCACTATCACTTTCGGCCTTTGCCGGAGACCTCGTCTACCAACCCATTAATCCCTCATTCGGTGGTGATCCTTTCGTAGGTAGTTATCTACTGAGTAAGGCCCAGTCTCAGGATACCAATACAGATCCTAATGCTCGACGATCCGAACCATTGTCTTCAACAGCACGTTTGATTCAGAGCCTTGAAAGCCGACTTATTTCCCAACTTATTAGCGATGTAGGGAATGGCGATGTAGGTGAAGGCAGCTTTGATAGCGATGAGTTTGGTGTCGTGGTAAGGGATAACGGGGGGCAACTGACCGTTCAAGTGGTAGATAAAGTTACCGGCGACGTTACCACTATTAACGTCGGCGGTTTATTCAATCCTTAAGTCAAATTGTTGTACTCATGCTTAAAAATTAAGACGCAATAAAACAAGGGAACAATCATGAGAATCTTACTTGTTGGAATAATGGCAGTTTGGCTAAGTGGCTGTGCTGGCACCGTTGCTACCTCGGAAAATCTAGAAGGTGCCCCTCCTACGCTTACTCCTAGAGGTGCTGCATACCAAGACCTTGTGTCGCTGCCGCCTCCCGCCGGTCGTATCTTTGTTTCGGTATATGATTTCCGAGACCAGACAGGCCAGTATCGACCGGCACCGGCCAGTACCTTTTCCACGGCAGTCACACAAGGGGCAGCAGCAATGCTGACCGGGGCACTTGCAGACTCAGGTTGGTTTATCCCACTTGAGCGTGTTGGGTTGCAAAACCTGCTCACTGAGCGGCGTATCATCCGAGCAGAATTTGAACGCTTTGGTCAACCTGATACGCTGCCTTCACTTAGAGCGGCTTCCGTAATGCTGGAAGGCGGTATTATCGCCTATGAATCCAACGTACGTACCGGTGGTGCTGGCGTGGAGTACTTCGGGATCGGTGCATCAGGCCAATACCAAGTCGATCAGGTTACTGTGAATCTTAGAGCGGTAGAAATTTCGACTGGTGAAGTACTGGCAAACGTTACCACTACCAAAACTATCTATTCCAAAGAATTAAGAGCCGGTGTATACCGTTTCATCGACTTCAGTAGGCTACTTGAAGCAGAAGCTGGCATTACGACCAACGAGCCCGTACAAATGGCGGTGATGTCTGCCATCGAGTCTTCGGTCATTCATTTGATCGCACAAGGGGTGGAAAATCGACTGTGGAACCTACCTAACAATATAAATTTCGATGAAACGATATTGTCTGATTACATTAACGCCCCAATACCGCAGCTATAACTAATAAAATATAACTTGATATAACTACTGCTGTATAACTCAGCCACATCAATCAAGGGAACCTTCAAGGTCATGCTAAAGCATGGCCTTTTTTTAAAGTAAAATTCTATTTATTTTTTAAATAATTGAATTATATATAAATATTAATATCCCTATCAATAACCATTTACTGACTCTAAGTAGATTCATGGCCAATGCTACTTGATATAAATAATATTTTTATTGTTAGAAAAAACTATTTTTAAAAAAAGTCAAACCAAAAAATTTCCTATACCAAAAAAAGGTTCAGAAGCCACAATAAGGTCATCTAAAAATAAACAGACATCCTTTGGAAGGGATAATAAGTGAATAACTGTTATGGCCATATCCCAATAAGGCGCATTTTGAAATGGTTTTTATTAGAATTAGCACTATCAATTATATTAGTTATAACGATATTTTCTTTCAGTGACAAATTAAAATTCAACATTAGCGCTTAACGCCGATATTCGTCAATTCGGCATAGCAAGCGACATCAGGATTACAAAATCGGGGAGTGACCTGCGGAGCATCAGTTTCGAACACCAAGCGTATTCGGACAATGCACTGCCGGTCATCATCGATGAACCACTGAATGGCATCAGGCTAGCTCAGTGATCACCAAAGCAAGATGATCGAAACCAAAGGGGAAATACCATGAAACTGCAACTTACCGTAATTGCTGCTGCTATTGCTCTTTCTGCCAGTGCCGCCTCATTGGCAGATGCAAGAGATCCTGTTTATGAAGTTAATGGTAATACTATGAATAACGGAAAGGGGGCATTTGATCAACAAGGAGTGATACGATCCGATATGGATGGTTGGAGCTCATTAAACATAGATAATGGCACTGCCGGTGTACGCGAAACAGACCATGAGCAAATCAATCAGACAGGCAGTACGTTGAACTCAGCACAGGCTGGTACTGAGCAATATTCTGAGATCATTCAAAGCGGCCCGTATGGTGGCTCTTCAACTGGAAATGAAGCTTATGTAGATCAAGGTCAAAATGGCGGAGGCAGTGAAGAGAACGTTTCTCTTATAAAGCAAATTAATGGATCCACTAACAAAGCAACTGTGTATCAAAAAGGGAATGGTTTCAATGAATCGCGTGTAGTTCAAATTAATGGGGATGCAAACACGGCAGCTGTAAACCAATATGGTATGAACGACCAGTCAGACATCAGCCAGTCCTATGGTGACCACAATACAGCTACAGTTAATCAATATAATGGAGAATATAATCAATCCATTATTATACAACGTAATGGGGACTGGAATAAAGCAACGGTTGAACAACGAAATAGTAACTGGAGTGATTCGTACATTGAGCAGAATGGATTTAATAACACAGCAGACGTAAGTCAACGAAATAATTCAGACTATAGTGACTCAATAATTCGTCAATCCGGTGATTATAATGAAGCCGAAGTTGATCAGCAAAATAACTCTGATCAAACTTGGAGTTTTATCGAGCAGCGTGATAATAATCACTTAGCCGAAGTCACTCAAAATAATGCTGATTTGAGCGCCTCATATATATACCAGGGTGGCAATAGTGGAGGGCATGAGGCCTATGTGACACAGCAAAACGAGTACAGTAGTGTATCAATGGTTCGTCAGAACGGGGCTACAGCTATTGCCAACCATACTCAAACTGGTGGCTCGGGCAACGTCGCAAGCTCGTACCAGTGGTAAAAAGATATCCAATATATGACTATATTTACAGCCGCCCTAAGGGGCGGTTTTTTATTACCACTACTTATAAATTGACAGATAGCTTGATAAGTATGAAAAAAACCATTTACTAGTTACTCATAACTATTAGTTTTTTAATATTTTGATTCAATTTAAGTAACTATGGTAACTCCGCCTATTCCCTCCATACTTAAGTCAACAAAAAGTTACATAAGAACACAATATACTAATGAGGATATGTCCGTGGAAACCAAATGGGTCTTCAGAAGCGCTCTGAAGCGTGGAATTGAATCTAAGAGCAGAGGCACTGAGGCCAGCTTACCCATCACGCTGGTACCAGTACTCATGGTGTTGTCATTGTCAACTTCTGTTTCTGCCGAGGAGAATAGCTTTAATGCTCCTCAAATAGACGAACGGAAAGCCCAAGTGGTCATCAATGAAAATAACGTACAACTGGATAGTTTTGAAGAGGCATTTGCTCAAAGCCGTGCCAATGTGGCGTTGATCCGACAAATTGGTGACGAAAATAATAGCACTATTAACCAGAACCTTAATAGCCATGGCCGCGCCAACCTGGCTTCAGTTTATCAGAACGGTAATTTTAACGAAGCCATTATTAATCAAGAAGGCTCAAATAATACCGGCCTTATACACCAAAACGGTAGTCGACACGAAGCCAGTATTACTCAGAGTGGTAACCAACTCGAGTCTCAAATTAATCAGTATGGGTTTGATAGTAACATCACAATTTCACATTCGGGGAGTGGCTACCAAGGCATTAGCGTTGAACAACAAGCATTTTCAGGCAATGCACGCTCGGTCACCGTCGAAAATTACTGAACAATAATCGTTGTTCAGTAATAACCAAAGCAAGTAAATCATAAAGGGGAAACACCATGAAAACTCAAATCACCACTATCGCTGCTGCAATTGCTCTTGCTATGAGTGCCACTGCTCTTGCAGGTAGCGATTCGACTATCGACCAAACAGGTGACGACAACGTCAATAACGTCACTCAGTATGGCACCCAAGAATCCAGAATTTATCAATATGGTGATGACAATACAGCCACTGTCACACAAGATGATAATTATCGTGGTGGGGAAAACTATTCCAATATCGAGCAAACAGATGACGATAATAGTGCCGTCGTTAACCAACTAGGCTATAAAAATGATTCGGGTGTTTATCAGACAAGTGATGATAACAACGCCGATGTTTATCAAAACGGAAATTATAATGAATCATGGATTAAGCAAAGCGGCTGGGGTGACCATAGCGCTAAGGTAGTTCAGGAAGGCAAGTCAAATGATTCCGGCATTCAGCAATATGGTTGGAATAACTCAGCCGATGTTTATCAAAACGGATATGATAATGAATCATGGGTTGAGCAAAATAATAGTGGAAATAATGCTAACGTCGTACAAGAGGGTACGGAAAACAAATCTGGAATTCAACAAGAAGGTGGCTATTTGTTTGGCAATACAGCTAATGTCAACCAAGATGGTTATAAAAATGAGTCGTGGATTGAGCAAGATGGCTCTTTTAACACGGATAGTGTAATCCAGAATGGAGACTACTTAGATAGCACGATTATCACTAGCGGTTATAATAACACTAGCAATACCTATCAGTCAGGTATGTTCAGTGACTCATTTATCAAAACTGATGGCAATTTTAATGTTCATTCAGTAACTCAATCGGGATATAGCCATAACTCACATATCTCTACCTACGGCAATGGTAACAGCAATACTGTTACTCAAGCCCAGTAATTTTTTGATGATATTTTCTCAACCGCCCCTATCCAGGGGCGGTTTTTTATTACCGAATAGAAACCGTCAAAGTACCACCTGCTCCTTGGGTAGATGAACTGGAACGATTACTGCCTTTCTGAATATCCACTTCCAACCGCTCATCGTCACTTAACAGTTTTACCGTGCCTTCAAGCTCTGTACCACTAAACGAATATTCAGCAGGCACCGTTCCGTGCTCTTCCACATGCTCAGTGGTTTCGCCTTCGTGGGTAATGCGCCAGTGGGCGGAAAACTCTGCACCCGGTGAACCGCTCATGGTGATATGGATCTGGGTCATGTCCTGCTCCTGAGGCGACTGAGCAGCCAGCGGGAAGCAAACCAGCAGCCCCGCTGCGCAGATCATGTATCGCCAAGCCGTTGGTCGTGTCATGAGTGTAACTCTCATATAAGCCAAGAGCCGCTCAAGTTGAGCGGCTCTTACAGTATAGCGGGCTTTAAGTTACTTGCCGTTACATTACTGCGAAGGCTTTTTCTGCAGCATCCAGGGTGAACTGAATGTCTTCCGGTGTGTGAGCGCTGGACATAAAACCTGCTTCGTAAGCCGATGGCGCCAAGTAAACACCGTGATCGAGCATCGCACCAAAGAAGCGGCGGAAGGCATCCGGGTTACAGGCGGTGGCTTGGGCAAAGTTATCCACACGACTTTGAGAGGTGAAGAAGAGGCCGAACATACCGCCGGCCGACTGCGTCATCATCGGCACCCGTGCGGCATTGGCTCGCTCCTGAAGGCCCGCACAAAGGGTATTAACCCGTTGGGTAAGCGCATCGTGGAAGCCCGGCACCTGAAGTTTGGTTAACAGTGCCACACCTGCGGCCATCGCCAACGGGTTACCCGACAACGTGCCCGCTTGATAAACCGGCCCCAGGGGGGAGATATTTTGCATTATCTCGCGCTTGCCACCAAAGGCGCCCACCGGCATGCCACCACCGACAATTTTTCCCAAGCAGGTTAGGTCGGGCACTATGCCGTAGTGGGCCTGGGCACCGCCCAATGCCACGCGAAAACCGGTCATCACTTCGTCAAAAATAAGCACGCTACCGTACTCGTTACATACCCGGCGCAGGGTTTCCAAAAAGCCAGGTTGAGGCGGGATACAATTCATGTTGCCAGCAACGGGCTCAACAATAATGCAGGCAATTTGTTCACCGATTTCGCTAAAACACGCTTCAACCCCTTCAGGGTCATTAAACGAGAGGGTAATAGTGTGTTCAGCCAGCGATGCAGGCACGCCCGGCGAGCTGGGTTCGCCGTGGGTAAGCGCGCCTGAGCCTGCCTTAACCAGCAGTGAATCAGAGTGACCGTGGTAGTTACCCTCGAATTTAACGATCTTATCGCGGCCAGTGGTACCTCGCGCCAGGCGTATCGCCGACATAGTGGCTTCGGTGCCCGAACTGGTCATGCGCACCATATCCATGGAGGGGATCATCTCGCAGATCAAATCCGCCATGGTGGTTTCGACTGCGGTAGGGGTACCGAAGGACAGGCCGTTGTCTAATCGCGCCCGCACGGCTGCCAATACGTCTTGATCGGCATGCCCGGTGATCATGGGCCCCCAGGAGCCGACATAGTCCACGTAGCGATTACCTTCGACGTCAAACAGAAAGGCGCCTTGGGCACGCTCCATAAAGACCGGCGGGCGGTGTAAGCCTTTAAACGCGCGCACGGGCGAGTTTACCCCACCCGGTATATGGCGACTGGCAAGATCGAACAGTTCAGCTGATGTAGTCATGGCATCCTCTCGGTCGATGGCGTACAGAAGATAGGATTAAAAACGGACAGCCCGTGAAAAACGATGTGGCAAACATTGCCCGCTGGGCGGCTGAAAGCCTTGAGACAGGCTTTGCCAAGTAAAGTGCTGCGCCTGTTCACAAGCAGTTGGTAAGCGCTCACCAACTGCAAGGCGAGCGGCAATGGCCGATGCCAGCGTGCAGCCAGAACCATGGAAGATGTCGGGCAAACGTGGCCACTGCCACTGGCGTGTGGTATCGGGCGAGTGCAAGGTATGCACCACCTGCTGGTCATTGCCGGGCAACGGCTCATCCGTGGCAGTGACCAGAATGGCTTGGCACCCTTGTGACATTAGTACCACCGCTCGGGCCGTATCATCGAAAGGGGTCATTATGTCGGGCGTAAGCTGGGCCAGCTCAGCACGATTGGGGGTTAAGATATCCACAAGCGGTAGCAAGCGATCAATAAACAATTGACGCAAAGCAGGTGTGGATAACTCAGTCCCACCACCGGCCTTAAAGACCGGATCGGCCACTACGGGAATGCCTGGAAAACGGCGAATGATTTGCTCCGCTGCGCGCAGGGTATCTTCGTCAGCGAGTAGACCAATCTTTATCGCCGCGACCTGCATCTCACTAATTGCCTCGGCCATTTGGCGCATCGCGGCCGGCTCAGCAGGAATCACGCGGGTCACATTATGACAATTCTGTACCGTCAGCGCAGTGGGAATCGTTACTGCCCAACCACCACAGGCCGCAATGGCTTCACTGTCAGCAATTAACCCTGCGCCACCAGTCGGGTCATGCCCGGCGAGTACCAACACCACGGGAGGAAGCGGTTGGCGCATCAAAAGGGCTTCACAACGGCAAGCAGAATAATTGCCACGAGCGCGATCACCGGCGCTTCGTTAAACCAGCGGAAAAACACATGGCCTTTGGTACAGCGATCCTGGGCAAACTGCTTCAAATAGATCAAACAAACGTGATGATAGGCGATAAGTAGAACCACTAGTGCCAGCTTGGCGTGCATCCAGCCCTGGCTAAACCATTCGGGCACCAGGTAGAGCATCCAGCCACCAAAAATGAGTACCGCAATCATCGACGGCGTCATAATGCCACGGTAAAGCTTACGCTCCATGGTTTTGAAATAGCTAATGGCCTGTTCGTCGCCGTTATCCCGCGCGGTGGCGTGATACACATACAGGCGGGGTAAATAGAACAGCGCAGCGAACCACGTTACTACGGCCATTAAGTGAATAGCCTTTACCCATAGGTACATTGTCGCTCCTTAAAGAGATGAATCCTTCTCGCGTTTATCAGTGCCAAGGGCATCGGCGGCGCGTGGGTCAGTGTAGTGATAATAACGCTCGATGGCGCCACGGGTGATAATACCTGAAATACGCCGCTGCTTTGGGCGATAGCCATGAACAACGTAGAGCGCCCCTAGAGCGTTATCCTGCAGTTTTAGAAACGCTTCGGAAAGCGTCGCCTGTAAACCAATCGGCGCCAGCTCTAAACGCTGGCCGGGGATTTCCAGTAGATCAATCAGCTCATCCTCAGGCGGCTCATCCCCCTGCAGCGCCTCATCGTGCTCAAGTAGCCAGCGTGCCAGTTCAGCAGCTTTTAGCGCCAGCACAGGTTTTTCCTCTGTTGACCGCTCAATCACTAACCACACTGGGTTCTTCTCTAATAAAAGCCGCGCTTGGTCAGGGGTAATCATTCGCTCGGTGCGCACTAGTTGACGCTCCATCACCGCAGGCACTGAAACCCGTGAAAGTGCCTGCATCAACGGCTGCTGAAGCGGGTGCAGCCCGTAGCGCACCGTGCTGATAAAAAAACCTTCACAGCCGGTCAATTGACGCGAGGTTAAGCACGCCACCACCACCGCCAACATGCCGGGAAGCATAATACTCGGCGTATGGGTTAACTCCAAAAGTGCCATTAGGGCAGCCAGGGGCGCTTGTAACACCGCCCCCATCATTGCAGCCATACCTAGCATCGCGTAAATGCCCGGATCCGCGGCTTTATCAGACCAAAGCCAGCCCCCCAGTAAACCAAATAGCGCGCCTGTAGCAGCGCCTATAACCAGCACCGGGCCGATAATACCGATGGGAACACCGCCAGCGACAGTGAGCGCAGTAAGCAGCAGTTTGACGATCATCAGCGCCAGCAGCACTTTAATTTCCAACTGATTATTGAGCGCCGCCGCCACGCTGTCATAGCCGATGCCTTGAACCTGGGGGAACCACCAAGCCACTGCGCCAGTTGCCACCCCCACCAAGCCAAGACGCATCCAGAGCGGCCACTGCATAATCCGCTGACTGCGTGAAATATGAATAAACAAGCCTGCGAGTAGGCCAATCACAAGCCCCGTCACGACAATCCACGGCAAATTGATCAATGAGCCTAGTGCTATCTCAGGAATACGGAAGGCGGGCTCGTTGCCATAAGCCAACTGCGCCACCAGCGCCCCCATGGTGGAGGCCAATATCACCGGCATAAAGCTCATCAAGGTGTACTCCATCATCACCACTTCCATAGCGAAGATGACACCCGCAATGGGGGTATTAAAGGAAGCGGAGATGGCGGCTGCAGTCCCGCATGCAACCAGCACCCTAAGGCTGTTATTAGGCAGGCGCATCTGCTGGCCAAGCCCGCTGGCCGCCGCGGCCCCCAAGTGAATCGCCGGCCCCTCACGGCCAGCAGAGAGGCCACCCAGGACGGATATGACACCGACCCACCACTGGTTGAGCCAGTTGCGCAGGGGAAAACGGCCTTGGTGGTAGGTAAGCCGCTCGATCACATGGCCAACACCCAGCTTACGCGCCGCCGGTTTTTGCCTGTACAGCAACACTCCCACTAGCGTTACTGCCAGCATGGGCAACAGCGCGCGCAGCCACGACGCCATGCTTTCAAACGCTTCTGGGTCACCATCGGTCATGTAGAGCGCGGCGCCCGCTTCCAAAAGCAGCCGAAACGCTACCATCACAGCGCCGGTAATAACGCCTGAGACCAGCCCCAGCACACATAGCTGTGGAAGGGCGTCGACGTTGGCCAGCTGGCGACGAAAACTCTCTAAGGTAAAATCCGACAGGGAAAAACGCGCCACAGCGACCTTCCTGATGATGAGTTCTAGTGTTCTTATCTCTCTACTCTCTTGTGTATCATAGACTGCTAAGCTTCGACAGCGCGCAGCAATCCGCTTAGGCTGTATAACTGAAGCGAATGTGAAAACCGTTCTGCGTAACCCGCAAGGAGTGATTTGTGATTAAGGTCGGCATTGTTGGCGGTACCGGGTATACCGGCGTTGAGTTACTGCGGCTACTCGCCCAGCACCCCCAGGTCAACGTCGCCATGATTACCTCGCGCTCGGAAACCGGCGTCAAGGTGTGCGATATGTACCCCAACCTGCGCGGCCATTACGACACCTTGGCGTTTAGCGAGCCGGACGCCAAACAGCTGGGTGCCATGGATGCGGTATTTTTTGCCACACCCCATGGCGTTGCCCACGCCCTAGCCGGTGAGCTACTCGAAAACGGCACTCGGGTGATTGATCTATCGGCCGATTTCCGGCTGCGCGATGCTGACGAGTGGAGCCGCTGGTACGGCCAGGCCCACGGTGCCCCGGAATTGTTGCAAGAGGCAGTATACGGGCTGCCGGAAATGCACCGGGAGAAAATCAAAAACGCACGCTTAATTGCGGTTCCCGGTTGTTACCCCACCAGCGTTCAGTTGGGCTACCTGCCGCTTATGGAAGCGGGTTTGATCGACCCAGGCCAACTCATTGCTGACTGCAAATCCGGCGTTACCGGCGCAGGCCGCGGCGCTAAAGTAGGTTCACTGCTTGCCGAAGCTAGCGAGTCGATGAAAGCCTACGGCGCCTCGGGCCACCGCCATCTGCCGGAAATTAGCCAGGGACTTAGGGATATCCAGCAATCCACGGTGGGTTTAACCTTTGTGCCCCACTTAACGCCGATGATTCGCGGCATTCACTCCACCCTTTACGGCCAGCTAACCGCTGACCCCGGTGATCTGCAGGCACTCTTTGAGCAGCGCTATGCTAACGAACCCTTTGTTGATGTGATGCCTGCGGGAAGCCATCCTGAAACGCGCAGTGTCAAAGGTATCAACACCTGCCGCTTGGCAGTGCACCGCCCGGGCAATGGCAACACCGTCGTCGTGCTATCGGTGATCGATAACCTGGTCAAAGGCGCCTCCGGGCAAGCGATTCAAAACCTCAACCTGATGTTCGGCTTTGATGAGAACACCGGCCTCACCGCCCCCGCGCTGATGCCTTGAACCAAACAAAACACCAGCATTCAGAGAATACCTCAAAGGGGTTCTTTACCAAGGCAGTTAACGTGATGCGAGGGCAGGTTGGAGCGAGGGTCTTTTTCCAGGGCCGGAATAATGTTCCCGACAATTCCGGCATTTCCGCCATCCATGGCGGTCAGATGTCGAAAGCAGCGCCCAGGGGTGGGTTCACAGCGCCCTCGCGGAAACCTACCCTCGCCAGCTAAGATTCACCTAACTAATTCCCAGCAATAGTTGACCAATTTGCTGGGAATTACCCATAATCACCCCCCAATGCCGATTTATTCGTTCTTAAAGCTCGCGGGAGGTACCCATGAGCGGTGCAGAAGCCTTTGTTCCTACTCCACTACTGCTCTCTGATAGCGCACGCAAACGTATTAATGCGCTGATTGCAGAAGAAAATAACCCATCCCTTAAACTGCGGGTCTATGTAACAGGTGGCGGCTGTTCAGGTTTTCAGTACGGTTTCGACTTTGCCGAAAACGTCGCCGACGATGACACCGTTATAGAGTTCGGTAACGCAGCCCTAGTGGTTGATCCCCTCTCCTACCAATACTTGGTAGGCTCCACCGTCGACTACGAAGAGGGCCTGGCGGGCGCACGTTTTCGCATTCAAAACCCTAATGCAACCACCACCTGCGGCTGCGGCGCCTCCTTTATGGTCTAAACAGCGTTGGCCCGCAGCGCTCCCCGTGACTTGACGCCCTGACGGTTTCTCGCCAAGGTTAATAGGTCAACAACGGCTTAAATAACGGTTTATAAAGAGCATCAAACGGTAAAAACCGCTTTGTAACCCGCCACCAGCCACATAAAGCACGGGGAAACTTATGAAAGTAGCACTACCACTCAGCCTAACCAAAACGACGCTGGCGCTTGCACTGGGATTGGGCAGCGCCACTGCCGCCATGGCCCAAACGCCATCGGTGAACGTGGCCACTGACCCAAGCTTTGTTCCGTTTGAAATGATGGATCAAGAGACCGGCGAAATGGTCGGCTTCGATATGGATATCATCAACGAAGTCGCCGAGCGCGCAGGCTTTGAAGTCAACCTCACGACCATGGAGTTCTCCGGCATCATTCCCGCCGTGCAAACCGGTAGCCAGGAAATCGCCATTGCCGGTACCACCATTACCGAAGAGCGTGCCGAAGTTGTCGACTTCTCCGACCCCTACTACGATTCCGGTCTTCGCATTATTGTGCGTGCCGATAACGACAGCGTCGAAACGCTAGAAGACCTTCAGGATCTCGCCGTCGGTACCAAAATTGGTTCCACCAGCTACGACTACCTGCAGCAAGAGCTTGGCGAAGATGCGGACATCACCCCCTTCCCGGGAACTGCCGACATGTACATGGCGCTGCTAGGCCGCAACGTAGACGCAGTGCTCTATGACGCCCCTAACGTCGCCTACTTCTCGCAAACACGTGGCGAAGGCCGTACCAAGGTTGTTGGCCCGCTATATGAAGGCCAGCAGTACGGCATCGTCTTCCACAAAGGCAGCGAGTGGGTGGAACCCACCAATGAAGCGCTCGCCGCGATGAAGGAAGACGGCACTTACGATGAGATCTACACCAAATGGTTTGGTGAAGCCCCCAGCGAAGAGTGAGCGTAAAACCTCAATAATAGCGTAACGCCATTACAGGGCCGGGTGGCCAAAACCCCCGGCCCTGCTGCGTTGATCATGTGTTTTTTGCCAACTGCTTTTTTGTTTCAGGAGTCTACGCGTGGACGTCAATTTTCAGTTTGATTGGTCGGCGGCGTTTGGGTCTATCCCTTACCTGCTGCCGGGTATTCCCTGGACGCTACTTATCTCATTTGGCGGCTTGGCCATTGGTTTTTTTATCGGCATATTTTTTGGGCTGTTACGCATTAGCCGTCTGCGCTGGCTACGCTGGCCGGCCATCATTTATGTCGAAGTATTCCGCGGCACGCCAATTCTGGTGCAAGTGCTGTTTATTTTTTACGGCTTACCACAGCTTCTGGGTGGGCCAATCAACGCCCTGGTCGCCGGTATTGCCGCAATCGCCGTTAACTCCGGTGCTTACATCTCTGAAATCGTGCGTGGCGGTGTACAGTCGATTGAGCGCGGTCAAGGGGAAGCTTCGCTCTCCCTGGGCCTTTCCCGCACTCAGGCGTTTCGCTACGTTATCTGGCCCCAGGCGTTTCGGCGCATGATCCCCCCCCTGGGCAACCAAGGCATTATCAGCATCAAAGACACCTCCCTGTTCTCGGTGATCGGCGTCGGTGAGCTAGTGCGCCAAGGGCAGATCTATATCGCCACCACCTTCACGGCCCTTGAGGTCTACTTCATGGTCGCTCTGATGTATCTAGCGATCACCTGGACGCTCTCCATCATCCTGCGCCAACTTGAGCGCAGAGGCCTGGCCGGACAATAAGGACACGCGCAATGAGCGAGACATTGAACAACACAACGCAACCAATTGTGCGTATGCAGCAGCTCAACAAGCACTTTGGCAGCCTGCACGTACTCAACGATATTGACCTTACGATTGTGCCCGGTGAAGTAGTCGTGATCATCGGCGCCAGTGGCTCAGGCAAATCGACGCTGATTCGCTGTATTAACGGCCTGGAAGAGTTCCAATCAGGCAATCTGGTGGTCGATAACAACGAACTGCTACCCCATGGTAAAAGTACCCAAGCACTGCAGACCATCCGCACCGAAGTGGGCATGGTCTTTCAGCAATTCAACCTGTTTCCCCATCTCAGTGTCATTGATAACGTCACCCTGGCGCCAATGAAAGTGCGCGGTTTAAGCCGTGACGACGCGGTCAGCAATGCCAAGCGGCTGCTTGACCGGGTGGGTATCGCCGACCAGGCCGATAAGTACCCCAGCCAGCTCTCAGGCGGCCAGCAGCAGCGTGTGGCACTTGCTCGCGCCTTGGCCATGGAGCCCCGGCTGATGCTATTTGACGAGCCCACATCGGCGCTTGACCCGGAAATGATCGGTGAAGTGTTGGATGCCATGCGCGAACTGGCCAAAGAGGGCATGACCATGGTGATTGTGACCCATGAAATGGGCTTTGCCCGTGAGGTTGCCGACCGGGTGATTTTTATCCATAAAGGCGAGATTACCGAGCAGGGACACCCGGAAAAACTGTTCGATTCACCGCAGCATGAACGTACTCAATCCTTCCTTGCCCGGGTGCTTAAACACTAAATGTGATCACTTCATGCCTTCGCATAGACCTGCGCTTGGCACCTAAATAACCCGTTCGCTAATGCGAAATGACGCTTTTTTACCGGCCTGTCGACACGACAGGCCATTTTTTTGCCTGTGGATAAACTTTTTTTACATTGATCGTTTTTATCTCCGTAGGGCCTACCATGGGAGCCTCTTAGCATTAGCTCCACACCCAACGGTGGTTGTTCACAGGTGCGGTAACAACCCAGGTACTGGCCGGTGGATAAGGCGTGGCTAATTGCATCTGTGGATAAGGTGCTATTTCATCCACAGGCTTAACACCCTTTCTGCCCAGGCACTCCCGCCTTCAAACATGTAGAAGTCAACAATATAAGTTGATGAAATAATTAATGATTAATCGCTTATGCACAGAAATTGTCCACACTAGTAGTTACAACATTTACAGAACTTCTCTTATTTTATATTTATGTTGTTATTAATAGAGGCTGTTTAACGATTAGGGGTGTGGAAAAACCTGACGGTTACCCACAGGGGGTTTATACTTGCCGCCTCATTGATCTAAGGTGGCTGCGTCTAGAATCGACTGCCTGGCCACATCATCCGTGCCAATTGGCACAAGACGAGGTGTATCTTGAATTACCCCGACCGCTTTGACGTGATAGTCATCGGCGGTGGCCATGCGGGAACCGAAGCCGCACTGGCCTCTGCTCGCATGGGCTGTCAGACCCTACTGCTCACCCATAACATCGAAACTCTGGGCCAAATGTCGTGTAATCCCGCCATTGGCGGCATCGGCAAAAGTCACTTGGTCAAGGAAATTGATGCACTGGGCGGCGCCATGGGGCTTGCCACGGACTTGGGTGGCATCCAGTTTCGCGTGCTCAATGCCAGCAAAGGGCCCGCCGTTCGGGCCACTCGTGCCCAGGCTGACCGCATCCGTTACAAGGCAGCGATCCGCGGAATGCTGGAAAACCAGCCCAACTTAACGATCTTCCAGCAAGCCGCTGGCGATCTGATTGTGGATAACGACACCGTACGAGGCGTCGTCACCGAAACCGGTATCCGCTTTCATGCGGACAGCGTCGTGCTGTGTACCGGGACATTTTTGGGTGGCGTGATTCACATTGGTTTGGATCAAAGCAAAGGTGGCCGAGCAGGCGATCCACCCTCCAATGCGCTGGCCGAACGTCTGCGCGCACTGCCGTTTCGGGTTGATCGCCTAAAAACCGGTACGCCACCGCGGATTGATGCCAAAACGGTAGATTTTTCCCAGTTGGAAGAGCAGCCCGGCGATAGCCCAACGCCGGTTATGTCCTATCTGGGATCACGGGAAATGCATCCTCAGCAAGTGAGTTGCCATATTGCTCACACCAATCAGCAGACTCATGATCTGATTCTGGCCAACCTTGATCGCTCGCCGATGTATTCCGGCGTCATTGAAGGGATCGGACCGCGTTACTGCCCATCGATCGAAGACAAGGTTCATCGCTTTGCCGATAAATCCAGCCACCAGGTATTTATCGAACCCGAAGGCCTGGATACCCATGAGCTCTACCCCAACGGCATCTCGACCTCGCTACCCTTTGACGTGCAGATTCAGGTCGTGCGTTCTATCAAAGGTCTGGAAAACGCCCATATCACCCGGCCTGGCTACGCCATTGAGTACGACTTTTTTGATCCGCGGGATTTAAAACACTCGCTGGAAACAAAATTTATCCACAACCTGTTCTTTGCCGGCCAAATCAACGGCACTACCGGTTACGAAGAAGCCGGCGCGCAAGGGTTGCTAGCGGGCCTGAATGCCGCCCGCCGTTCCCAGGAGTTGGACGCCTGGTATCCCCGTCGCGATGAAGCCTATCTTGGTGTACTGGTCGACGACTTGATTACCATGGGCACCAAAGAGCCGTATCGCATGTTTACTTCACGTGCGGAGTACCGCCTGCTGCTGCGGGAAGACAACGCGGATCTGCGCTTAACCGAAGCGGGCCGGGAATTGGGTATTGTCGACGACACGCGCTGGGCAGCGTTTAGCCAAAAACGCGAGGCTATCGAACAAGAGAGCGCGCGGTTAAGCACCCTGTGGATACAACCGGGAAGCCCTGCGGCTGAACAAGTGGCCGAAAAAACTGGGGCACCGCTCACTCGCGAGTATTGCCTGAGTGATCTGCTTAAACGTCCTGAATTGAATTACAGCGATTTGGCCAATCTACCCGGCATTGAGGGCACCCTGGTCACTGACCCGGCAGTCGCCGAGCAGGTGCAGATTCAGGCAAAGTATCAAGGTTATATCGATCGCCAGCAGCATGAGATCGATAAACTCAAACGCCACGAAGCCACGCCACTGCCTGCAGAACTGGATTATTTAAAAGTGGAAGGTTTGTCTAACGAAATTCGCCAAAAGCTGGCTGAAGCGCGGCCGGAAACGCTTGCCCATGCGGCGCGGATTTCAGGCGTCACCCCGGCGGCCGTCTCTATTTTGCTGGTGCATCTGAAAAAGCGCCGGTTGGTGGCCGCAGCTGAGGTAGTTAACGGATGAGTTCGTTGAACCCACTGTTGAAAACTCTGCCTGCAAGCGTTGCACCACGGCTCGATCAAGGCCTTAGCCAGTTAGGCATCGCCGTTGACGAACATCAACGCCAGCAGCTGCTAGGCTTATTGGCACTGTTGCACAAGTGGAACCGGGCTTATAACCTCACAGCGGTACGCGAGGTGGATGACATGGTGTCGCGCCACGTGTTGGATAGCGCCGCTGTGCTGCCCTATGTGCAGGGGCCGCGGCTACTGGATGTGGGCGCGGGCCCAGGACTTCCTGGCATCGTATTAGCGATATTAGCCCCTCAGCTTGATGTGACACTGCTGGACAGCAATGGCAAAAAGGTGCGCTTTCAGCGCCAGGCGGTAATGGAGCTCGGGCTTGAAAACGTCACTCCCGTACAGGCGCGGGTGGAACAGTTTGAAGCCGCCACTTTCGATCAGGTGATTTCCCGGGCATTTGCCAGCTTGGTCGATTTTGTCACCTTGACCCGCCAGCTACCCAGCGCCGATGGCCAGTGGTTAGCCATGAAAGGCCCGGGGGCGGATGATGAACTGCGCGACCTGCCCGCCGGTATACGTTTACACCAGCGTCATTTGTTGGAAGTACCCTTTGAGGCAGCCCAGCGGCAGCTGCTGATCTTGGATGTTGAAAGCTAAATGTGAAAGCTGAATATTGATTGAAAGCTGAACGTTGATTCTGACCCCCAGAAGGAGTTGAGCAAGTGAGCCAGATCATTGCCCTGACCAACCAAAAAGGCGGCGTGGGCAAGACCACCTCGGCCGTTAACCTGGCGGCCAGTCTCGCTGCGCTCGACCGTCGCGTACTGCTGGTGGATCTTGACCCCCAAGGCCATGCCAGCATGGGCAGCGGCATAGATAAGTACGAGCTCAATAAAAGCGTGCTTGACGTTCTACTGGGCGAAGCAACGGCCGCTGATACGATTGTCAAAAAGCTGGCGGTCAAGTATGACGTACTGCCGGGTAACGGTGATCTCACCGCCGCTGAAGTCGAGCTGTTGGATCGCGATAAAAGCGAGAGCTGCTTAACCAGCGCACTGGCTTCGGTCTCGGATGCCTATGACGTAGTGTTGATCGACTGCCCGCCCTCTTTGAACATGCTAACCGTGAATGCATTAACGGCTTCCGATAGCGTGCTGATCCCTCTTCAGTGCGAATTTTACGCCCTGGAGGGGCTGTCGGCCCTGCTCGATACCGTTGAGCAGATTAAGCAAAATGTGAATCCTGATCTGGCCATTGCGGGCATTTTGCGCACTATGTACGACAAGCGCACCAGCTTAACGCGGGAAGTGGATAAGCAGTTGCGAGACTATTTTGGCGACATGCTGTTGAAAACGACCATTCCTCGCAACGTAAAAGTTGCCGAAGCGCCGAGCCACGGGTTACCCGTTACGCAATATGCCCGATTCTCCCGGGGTAGCCAGGCCTATCGTGTGTTGGCGAAAGAGATGATTCGTCGCCTAGCGTTATAAAATGAGGAAAAGCGAATGACGCGTAAACCCGCGCTGGGACGTGGCCTGGATGCCCTGATTGGTGCCGGTGCCCGTCGCCGTGACAGCTTAGAACTTGCCGGTAGTGGCACCCCGTTGGAGCTTTCTGACGCCGCGCGTAGTGCCGCGGCCGACGACGTTAGCGAAGATCGCCTTGAACGCCTGCCGTTAGGGCAATTAACGCGGGGTAAATATCAGCCGCGCCGGGATATTCAGCCCGAAGCGCTAGAAGAGCTGGCAGACTCCATTCGGGCCCAGGGCGTGATACAGCCCATCGTCGTGCGCCCAATCGGCGTGGATCGCTACGAAATTATTGCCGGTGAGCGCCGCTGGCGGGCAGCTCAGCTCGCCGAGCTGGACGTTATCCCGGCGGTGATCCGTGAAGTCAGTGATGAAGTTGCCCTGGCGCTGGCGCTGATTGAAAACATTCAGCGTGAAAACCTCAACGCCATCGAAGAAGCCATGGCGCTCAAGCGTCTGGGCGAAGAGTTTGAGCTTACCCAGCAGCAGATTGCCGACGCAGTGGGTAAGTCGCGCACTCAGGTGGCCAACCTGTTACGTCTGTTGGCGCTAGATCCGGAAGTGCAAACCCTGCTCGAACGCGGCGACCTGGATATGGGCCACGCACGGGCGCTGTTAACGCTCAACAGCACCCAGCAGCGGCAGGTGGCTCATGAGGTGGTCAATAACGATATGACGGTGCGGGCCACCGAAGCGCTGGTGAAAAAAGTCCAAACCAGCCAAACGCCAATCAAAACGCCTAGTCGTCAAAGTAAGCAGCCCGATGTGGCCAAGCTTGAAACCCACCTTGGCGAGCTGCTTGGCGCGCCAGTTTCCATTGATCATGGTCAAAAAGGCAAAGGTAAGTTAACGATACGCTATACCAGCCTCGAAGAATTGGACGGTATCTTAAATCATATTAAATAGCAGGCTATTCAATATCACGTCAGAAGCGCACACGTTTTCCCCCTTTGGTCGCAAATCAGCCCTTAAGCGAGCAAAATCGGTGCGACTTCGGTTGAAGGTGTGATAGCGCTTCCCTATAATCGCGCAAGATTTGTGCAGGTTGCCTTGGTTTGTCTAGCTATTAGCTTGTCGAGGTATTGGTTTTTATCAGTGAGGCTGGGCCGGTATGCAGCGATACGAAACCCAGCGTCGAAAAGCCTATGTCGTTCGACTCACGATCGCGCAACTGATGATCACCTTCGTTGGTATGCTGGCCGCCTATCTAGTCGCCGATTTAGAAGGCGTGTCATCGGTGTTTAAAGGGGCGCTGGTAGCCTTATTACCGCATGCCTTTTTTATCAAGCGAATGGGGGTTTTGCGCGGGACTAGCCCTTCAAAGGCTGCGATGCGCCTGTTTCGTGCCGAGGCTGGCAAGTTTGGTTTGACGGTGGCACTGTTTGTCGCAGTGTTCGTGGCAGCGCCCCCCTCAAACCCTACTTTCTTTTTTTATGCTTATGTTGCGGTTGTTCTAACGCATTGGCTTACGCCTTGGTTAATGCCAAAAAACGCTAATGCCTAGAAAATTGCACAACTGATTGAGGTGACACATCCATGGCCGCAGGAAACGAAGTCTCAACGACTTACTATATCCAGCACCACTTGCAGAATTTGACCTTTGGCAATCACCCTGAAAACGGCTGGTCGCTGGCGCATTCAGCAGAAGAAGCAAGTGAAATGGGCTTTTGGGCCATTCACCTGGATACCATGGGCTGGTCGATTGCCATGGGGTTGCTGTTTATCTGGATTTTCCGCAAAGCGGGCAAAATGGCCACCACGGGTGTACCCAGTGGCCTACAAAATGCGGTTGAAATGGTCGTCGAGTTTATCGAGGACATGATCAAAGGAACATTCAAAGGGCATAACCCGATCATTGCTCCTTTGGCCTTAACGCTGTTCGTGTGGATTCTGTTCATGAACACGCTCAAAATTATTCCGGTCGACTACTTCCCCGTGCTGTTCAGTAAGCTGGGCGTGGACTACATGAAAATTGTCCCCACCACCGATGTGAACGCCACGCTGGGCTTGGCACTAGGGGTATTCGGGCTGATCCTTTACTACAGCTTTAAGGTTAAAGGCGTGGGTGGTTTCGCCAAAGAGCTGTCACTGACGCCGTTTAATCACTGGGCGCTGATTCCTTTCAACCTCCTGTTGGAAATCGTCGCGCTGCTGGTTAAACCGTTTAGTTTGGCGATGCGTCTGTTCGGCAACATGTTTGCCGGTGAAGTGATCTTTATCTTGATCGCCATGCTGCCGTTCTGGGCTATCTGGGTGCTGGATGTGCCGTGGGCCATTTTCCATATTTTGATCGTCGTACTACAAGCTTTCATCTTTACAGTGCTGTCCGTGGTGTATCTAAGTGCTGCACACGAGCATCACTAATCCGAGCAATGCTTGAAACACATTAACCCTTAACCTCAACCCTCGACCTTTAACTTGAAAAACTAGGAGCATTACCATGGAACTTATCTACATTGCCGCTTCCATCATGATCGGTCTCGGCGCTCTAGGTACCGGCATTGGCTTCGCTATTTTGGGTGGTAAGCTGCTGGAATCTACAGCGCGTCAGCCTGAACTAGGCGACCAGCTGCAAACCAAAACCTTCCTAATGGCAGGTCTGCTGGATGCCGTTCCGATGATCGGTGTTGGTATCGCAATGTACCTGATCTTCGTTGTTGCCGGTTAATGACAGCTCAGCCGAGCGTTAATCGCTCGGTTTTGTTTCACTCCGGTCGCCACGAACTTGTCAGAGGTACATTCCTGTGAATATCAACATGACGCTAATCGGGCAGACGATCGCCTTCGCGATCTTTGTCTGGTTTTGCTTAAAGTATGTGTGGCCTCCGATCAGCAACGCGCTTCATGAGCGTCAGAAAAAAATTGCTGATGGCTTGGATGCAGCCAGCCGTGCTAACCGTGATCTTGAGCTTGCTCAAGAGCGGGCAGAACAGACGCTGCGCGAAAGCAAGGAGCAAGCTTCTCAGATTCTTGAGCAGGCCAACAAACGCTCTGCCCAGATAGTTGAAGAAGCCCGCGAACAGGCTCGCGCCGAAGGCGAACGCCTAGTAGCGAGTGCACGTTCCGAGATTGAGCAAGAAGTGAATCGCGCTAAGGATGAACTTCGTGCCCAGGTCTCTTATCTCGCCGTTATGGGTGCCGAGCGTGTTCTTGAAGCGTCGGTCGACGAACAAGCCCATCGCAAGTTACTCGATGAGCTTGCTGCTGAACTGTAAGGAGGTGAACCATGGCGGAATTACTTACCGTCGCTCGTCCTTACGCTAAGGCAGCGTTTGAATACGCGCGTGATCATGAGGCGCTTGATAGCTGGTCACAAGCGCTGAGTTTTTTAAGTGTTGCGGTAGCAGATGACGTCGTTCGCCATCGGCTAAGCAGTCCCAAATTAGACAGCGAGCAAAAAGTGTCGCTGCTTGTCGAGCTTATTCCTGAGCAACAGGATGAGGCTTTGCAGCGATTTTTGACTGTTTTGGCTGACCAGGGCCGCCTGATGGCGTTGGCATCCATTGCTGATCAGTTCGAGCACCTGCGTGCCGAACACGAGCAGCGGGTTGAAGTGAACGTCACCTCTGCTTACGAGCTTGATAGTCAGCAAGAAACGAAGCTAGCGAACGCGCTTAAGAAACGTCTGAATCGCGAAATCTCTATTACTACTCAGGTGGACAAGTCGCTTATTGGCGGTGTCATCCTGCGTGCTGGCGATACCGTCATTGACGGCTCCGTACGTGGTCGATTGAACCGCCTAACTGACGCGCTAACCGCTTGAGTCTGAGGGACATGGCATGCAGCAACTGAATCCTTCCGAGATCAGCGACATCATCAAGCAGCGAATTGAAAAGCTTGACGTCGCATCCGAAGCCCATAATCAGGGCACCATCGTCACCGTTTCCGACGGTATCGTGAAAATTCACGGCCTCGAAGACGCGATGTTTGGTGAAATGATCGAATTCCCCAACAGCATCTTTGGCATGGTACTCAACCTGGAGCGTGACTCCGTGGGTGCCGTGGTGCTGGGTGACTACCTGCAGCTCGAAGAGGGCATGACCGCCAAGTGTACCGGTCGTATTCTCGAAGTGCCGGTGGGCCCTGAGCTGATTGGTCGCGTGGTCGATGCGCTGGGTAACCCCATCGATGGTAAAGGCGACATCAACACCACCATGACCGACGCCGTTGAGAAAGTGGCGCCAGGTGTTATCACTCGTCAATCCGTCGATGAGCCGATTCAAACCGGTCTGAAATCGATCGACGCCATGGTGCCGATCGGTCGTGGTCAGCGTGAGCTGATCATCGGTGACCGTCAGATCGGTAAGTCCGCCATTGCCATTGATGCCATCATCAACCAGAAAGGCAAAGGCGTGACCTGTGTCTACGTGGCTATCGGTCAGAAGCAGTCGACCATTGCCAACGTGGTGCGCAAGCTCGAAGAGCATGGCGCCATGGAGCACACTATCGTTGTCGCCGCTGGCGCCGCCGATCCTGCTCCGATGCAGTTCTTGGCCGCTTACTCTGGCTGCACCATGGGCGAATACTTCCGCGACCGCGGCGAGAACTCGCTGATTGTGTATGACGATCTCTCGAAGCAGGCCGTTGCCTACCGTCAGGTATCGCTGCTGCTGCGTCGTCCGCCAGGTCGTGAAGCTTACCCTGGTGACGTCTTCTATCTCCACTCGCGTCTACTTGAGCGTGCTGCGCGCGTTAACGCCGACTATGTTGAGAAGTTCACCAACGGTGAAGTGAAAGGCAAAACCGGTTCTTTAACCGCCCTGCCGATCATCGAAACCCAGGGGGGCGACGTTTCTGCGTTCGTTCCGACTAACGTGATCTCGATCACCGACGGTCAGATCTTCCTGGAAACCAACCTGTTTAACTCCGGTATTCGTCCGGCGATTAACGCAGGTCTGTCGGTTTCTCGTGTTGGTGGTTCGGCGCAGACCAAAATCATCAAAAAGCTTGGCGGTAGCGTACGCCTAGCCTTGGCCCAGTACCGTGAACTGGCGGCGTTCTCGCAGTTTGCCTCTGATCTTGATGAAGCGACGCGTAAGCAGCTTGAGCACGGTCAGCGTGTTACCGAGCTGATGAAGCAGAACCAGTACTCGCCAATGTCAGTTGCCGAGATGGCGCTCTCGCTGTACGCCGCCAACGAAGGTTATCTGGACGACGTCGACGTGACCAAAGTGTTGGACTTCGAGCGTGCGTTGCACGACTACATGAAGTCTGAGCACGGTGATCTACTCGACAAGATCAACCAGAGCGGTGACTACAACGGTGAGATTCAAGACAGCTTGAAGTCGGGTCTCGAGAAGTTCAAGGCGACTCAGAGCTGGTAATGTCTGGCCCGCCTGCGGGCGGGTTTGCATGCTTTCTGAGAGCCACGAACGAAGGGTAGATCGCTATGGCAGCTGCAAAAGAGATACGCACCCAGATCGGGAGCATTAAAAATACGCAGAAGATCACCAGCGCCATGGAAATGGTGGCTGCATCTAAAATGCGTAAAGCGCAAGATCTGATGAGAGCTAGTCAGCCTTACGCTAAGCAGATCCGCAACGTGGTCGGCCACATTGCTGACGCTAACCCCGAGTACAGGCACGACTATATGGTCGAGCGTAGCGAGGTTAAGCGCGTTGGTTACATTGTGGTCTCTACAGACCGTGGTCTGTGCGGTGGCTTGAACCACAACCTCTTCAAAGCCTTACTCAAACAGGCCAGCGAGTGGAAAAAGCAGGGCGCAGAGCAGGATTTCTGTGCTCTGGGCGCTAAGGCCAGCACCTTTTTCCGCAACTACGGTGGCAATTTGGTGGCGGCGAAAAGTGGTTTAGGCGAAGCCCCGACCGTTGAAGGTTTGATTGGCAGTATTAAGGTCATGCTCGAAGCGTACGATGAAGGACGTCTCGACCGGCTTTACGTGGTGCACAACGAGTTTGTGAACACCATGACCCAAAAGCCAGTGGTTCGTCAGCTTCTTCCGCTGTCGCCTGATATGGGTGCAGACGCTGAGCAAGACGACGAAAACGCCCGTCCCGGAAGCTGGGACTACCTGTATGAACCGGATGCCAAGGCGTTGCTTGATAGCCTGCTGGTTCGTTTCATCGAATCGCAGGTGTATCAGGCGGTAGTGGAAAACGGCGCTTGTGAACAAGCCGCCCGAATGATCGCTATGAAAAGTGCCACTGACAACGCAGGCGGCCTTATCGACGATCTGGAGATGGTCTACAACAAGGCCCGTCAGGCCGCCATCACCCAGGAAATTTCTGAGATCGTCGGCGGCGCTGCTGCCGTATAACGCCTAGGGAGCCAATTATTTAAACGGCTCCCGGCAGACAGGTTTCATTTGCAGGTTTTAGAGAGGAACCAAGATGAGCGGACGTATCGTACAAATCATCGGCGCGGTGATTGACGTAGAGTTTCCGCGGGACTCTGTGCCCAAGGTCTACGACGCGCTGAAGGTCTCCGATGTTGAGACCATCCTCGAAGTCCAGCAGCAGCTGGGCGACGGCGTGGTGCGCACCATTGCCATGGGCTCCACTGAGGGCTTGAAGCGTGGCATGGACGTGACCAGCACAGGTGCCGCTATTTCCGTACCGGTAGGTAAGGAAACGCTGGGCCGTATTATGAACGTACTTGGCGAGCCGATCGACGAAGCGGGACCGATCGGTGAGCAAGAGCGTATGCCGATCCACCGCAAAGCACCGAGCTATGCCGACCAAGCAGCCTCTAACGAGCTGCTGGAAACTGGTATCAAGGTTATCGACTTGGTCTGCCCGTTCGCTAAGGGTGGTAAAGTTGGCCTGTTCGGCGGCGCCGGTGTTGGTAAAACCGTTAACATGATGGAGCTTATCCGCAACATCGCCACCGAGCACAGCGGCTACTCTGTATTTGCCGGTGTGGGTGAGCGTACGCGTGAGGGTAACGACTTCTATCACGAAATGACGGAATCCAACGTTATCGATAAGGTATCGCTGGTTTACGGTCAGATGAACGAGCCTCCGGGTAACCGTCTGCGCGTAGCGTTGACCGGCCTGACCATCGCTGAGAAATTCCGTGATGAAGGCCGCGACGTTCTGTTGTTCGTCGATAACATCTACCGCTACACCCTGGCAGGTACCGAAGTATCGGCACTGTTGGGTCGTATGCCTTCAGCGGTAGGTTATCAGCCTACGCTGGCTGAAGAGATGGGCGTTCTGCAGGAGCGTATTACCTCGACGAAAACCGGCTCAATCACCTCGGTACAGGCCGTTTACGTACCTGCGGATGACTTGACCGACCCGTCGCCGGCGACCACCTTCTCGCACCTGGATGCTACCGTGGTATTGGCACGTTCTATCGCCGAACTGGGTATCTATCCGGCGATCGATCCGCTGGACTCCACCTCGCGTCAGTTGGATCCGCTGGTCGTCGGTGAAGAGCACTACGCCACCGCCCGCGGTGTGCAGAACGTTCTTCAGCGCTACAAAGAGCTTAAGGATATTATCGCCATTCTGGGTATGGACGAGCTGTCTGATGAAGATAAGCTGGCCGTTTCCCGGGCGCGTAAAATCCAGCGCTTCTTGTCGCAGCCGTTCTTCGTGGCCGAAGTATTTACCGGTTCACCAGGTAAGTATGTCTCACTGAAAGACACTATCAGTGGCTTCCAGGGCATTCTCGCTGGCGAATACGACGATATGCCGGAACAGGCCTTCTATATGGTCGGCTCCATCGACGAAGCCGTCGAGAAAGCCAACCAGATGAAGAAGTAATCCCGTCCATTAGGGGGATTCGCTATGGCGAATAGCTTTACTTGCAATATCGTCAGCGCTGAAGCATCGATCTTCTCAGGTACCGTTGAGCAGGTGATTGCTTCCGGGATTATGGGTGACCTGGGTGTTTTGCCGGGTCACGCTCCGCTGCTGACCGAGCTTCAGCCGGGTCCGGTTCGCGTGATTCACGATGATGGCAAGGAGGAGAACTTCTTTGTCTCGGGGGGCTTCATGGAAGTCCAGCCGGATGTCGTGACGATTCTGGCCGACTCTGCATCGCGTGCCAGCGACCTCAACGAGGCCGCTGCCGAAGAAGCACGTCAGCAGGCGCTGAAAGCCTTTAATGAGAAGTCATCGGAGCTCGATTATACTCGCGCTGCCGCTGAACTTGCCGAAGCCGTTGCACAGCTGCGAACGATTCAGCAGCTGCGTAAAAAGGCGGGTAAAGGCTAACACCCACGCACTTGGCGTGTGTCCAACGCCCCTTAAACCCGCTACCAGGGTTTAAGGGGCGTTTTTTTTGTTTGGCAGTTAAATAAGTAAGTATGACGAGCTTGGTCAGTAGGATGGGCTGGGCGATGGATTAGTTCGGCAGCACGACGCTTGTAAGCGCAAGGGGGAGAGTCATGGCACTGAATGATGAAAGCCTACAGGAATTAAAAGCCGAGCTGCTCGACGAGTTGGCCAAGGAAGTGCCCAGTAAATCGGTGCTCTCCTTGCGTTTGGCCGAAACCCGCTCCGCGGATATCGGTGAAGTGCTCGAAGAAATGATTGAAGATGACGAAGAGCTGCCTGCGGCTCTCTCGTTGCTGGATATTCTGTCTGCCGAGCGTGCTGCGAACGTACTGGGCTATTTGCCCGGTGAGAGCCAGCTTGAGGTCGTCGGGGAACTGAATGACAGCCAGGTACTTAAGCTGCTGGAAGAGATGGGGTCGGACGAACGCGCCGATTTGTTTAATCTCCTCAGTGAAGATCGCCGTGAAGCACTCCTGCGTCGCATGGCCCACCGCGAGCGGGAAGACCTAAAGCGGCTTGCCAGCTACGAAGAGGGTACCGCCGGCGCCATTATGACCTCTGACTATGTCTCCATAGCCAGTGGCATGACGGTGTCGCAAGCAATGATGCGGGTACGCCAGACGGCCCCCGATGCGGAAACGGTCTACCAGCTATATATTCTCGATAGCGACGGGCAATTGATCGGAACCATGTCGCTGCGTCAGCTTATGGTGGCACGCCCCGGTGCCATTGTTGATGACATTATGATCAAAGATGTCATCAGTACCCGGGTTGATAATGCCCAGGAAGATGTCGCCCGAATTGTGGCGAAGTACGACCTGTTAGCACTGCCGGTGATTGATGCGGAAGATCGTATGGTCGGTATCGTGACTCACGATGACGCCATGGACGTGGCCGAATCGGAGGCCACCGAAGATTTCCACAAAGGCATGTCGATCGGCCAGTTGGAAGATGGCGTTAGCCGTGTGCCGCTCTGGAGCCTGTACCGCAAACGGGTGTTTTGGCTGGTACTGTTGGTCTTTGCCAACTTGTTCTCGGGAGCTGGGATCGCCTATTTTGAAGAGACCATTGCCGCCCAGGTAGCGCTGGTGTTCTTTTTACCGCTGTTGATCGGTAGTGGCGGTAACGCTGGGGCCCAGGCAGCCACACTGATGGTGCGCGGTATGGCGACCGGTGACGTGGGTGTCAAAGATTGGGGCAAACTACTGGGCCGCGAGCTACTTGTCGCCGGGTCACTGGGTATCACCATGGCCATCGCGGTAACGCCGATTGGCATAATGCGAGGGGGCGAAGCGCTGGCGATGGTAGTTGCCTTTAGCATGGTCACCATCGTGCTGTTCGGTAGCCTGCTGGGGATGTGCCTGCCGTTTGTATTAGAGCGCTTTAAGGTCGACCCCGCCACGGCATCGGCACCGCTGGTGACCACGCTTATCGATGCTTCTGGCGTGGTGATCTACTTCAGTATCGCCACGTTGCTGCTTTCTTAAGCGCAGTGTAAGGGTTTAAGGATTAGCGCATGGAGCTGCTGGCCGCTCGGGTAATAAACAGCACCTCAACGTGGCCGAGCCACTCGATATCGCTAGCCAGCGCTTTTAGCTGACTAGCGAGGCACTGGGGCGGCTGATGCACCGCGTCATCAATGATCAACGATACCGACACCTTATCCTCCAAGTAGTGCAACTGAAGCTCGTTCAGGGTGCGCCACACCGGGTGTTTGTACCAGCGCGCATCCAGCGCGGCCTCTACTTCAGGGCGGAGCGGGAGGCCGGGAAGGCGGCTTGGATCACCCGCCCCGGCGTCGTCTTCGGGGTCAACGTGGAAGATGACGTCGGTGAGCGCGGGAAACTCATGGCGTAGGCGGCGGCTGACTTCGTTTCCGATTTCGTGGGCTTCCGACACGGTAATTTTCGGCCCCACCACCACGTGTAGATCAACCATTACCCAGCCGGCGGATTGCCTGGTACGCAGATCGTGAACACTATCCACACCCGGAACGCTGCAGGCCACATCGTGCATCTGATCCTGTACATCTTCAGGTAGCGCAGTATCCACCAATTCCCGTGCCGACTCCCACAGCAAGTCCAAACCTACCTTGCCGACCAATAAACCCACAATGATGGCGGCCACGGCATCCAACCAACCCAGGCCGAACTGGGCACCCACCAATGCCACCAGTACTACGGCAGTGGAGAGCGCATCGCTACGTGAGTGCCAAGCGTTGGCTTCAAGTAATTTCGACTTTACCCGCTTGGCGACCCGCATGGTGTAGCGAAAAATCCACTCTTTGCTAAACAGTGCAATGACGGTAATCACGATTGCCACCGCGCCCGGGGCGTTAACGTCAGTGCCGCTAAACAGGCGATCCAGGCTCGACCAGGCAATCGCGCCAGCCACGAAAATCAGTACGCTTCCCAGCAGCAGGGTCGTCAGGGTTTCGATACGGCCGTGGCCGTAGTGGTGATCTTTATCGGGCTCCTGACGCCCATAGTGAATGGCCGCCAAGACAAAGCCATCGGTGACTAAATCTGATAGAGAGTGAATACCGTCGGCAATCAATGCCGCTGAGCCAACCATAAAGCCGATCGTGACTTTGACGATGCTCAACAGGGCATCCAACCACGCACCGATGTAGGTAACACGCTTGGCCTCTTGGCTAAGTCGCGCTTGGTCGTGAACCACTGGCGTTTCGATGGTCTGAGTCATGGGTACCTTGCAAGGGCGCACGCATTCAATAGACGCCTATTGTAGCGCACTCCTTATATCCTCTATAGCCTCCACTGTCTTTAGGCTGCGAAACGGCGCCTTTGTGTGTCAGTGGTGGCGAGTGTCAGCAACGGCATTGGCGGACAACGAATAAGCGGATGTGTATCCTTAAGCGCCATTGCAAACCACTAAATTGTTTCTATACACAGGATTTTTTATGGATTGGCTCCAGGTGGTGGTGTTAGCGGTTGTTCAGGGAGTGTCAGAATTTTTACCCGTTTCAAGCTCTGCTCACCTAATCTTGGTGCCTGTGCTGACCGAGTGGCAAGATCAGGGCCTAGCCTTTGATGTTGCCCTGCATTTAGGCAGCCTTTCTGCGGTGATTATCTACTTCCGGCAGGAAATTTGGCAGATGGTGGTGAGTAGCCTGGCTGCGATCAGCGGTAAAGGGGTTAATGAAGACGCGCGACTGGCTTTATGGGTGACGTTAGCGACCATCCCGGTGGGGCTTATTGGTTTGCTACTGCACGATGTTATTTCTCATTTTATGCGCTCTACGCTGATTATCGGCTTCAGTTTAATTGGTTTCGGGCTATTGTTGGGGTATGCCGATTGGCGTAAAGAGGGGACACGCAGCGAGTACCAACTGCGTTTGAAGGATGTGCTGATTATTGGCGGTGCCCAGGCGCTAGCGCTCATCCCAGGCACCTCGCGCTCGGGGATTACTATTACCGCGGCGCTGATGGTAGGTATGAGCCGAGAAAGTGCCTCGCGCTTCTCTTTCTTACTGTCAATTCCGGTGATTGTGCTGGCAGGTGGCCTCGAAGCAGTGGGGCTGTTTAGCGCTCCACAGTCGATTGATTGGATCGCGATGTTGTCGGGCACTCTGCTATCGGGAATAAGCGCGTACTTGTGTATTCACTACTTTCTGGTGGTTATAAAAAAATTGGGAATGCAGCCCTTTGTGATTTATCGCGTGCTGTTCGGCGCCTGGCTGCTGTGGTTCTTTTATTTTTAGGATAAAGCAACGATGAAAAAGGCTGTTGAATGCACAGCAAGGTGGGGACGTGCACTGATCGTAACGGGTTCACTGCTGGGCTTGGGGTTAGGCTTGGCAGGCTGTTCAGAGAGTGATCGACCTCTGGAACCACCGGTACGCTTTGATGGCAATATTTTCGGCACCTTCTACCAGGTGACCATTATGGATCCGCTCACTCAGGGCGAGTCCCTTGAATTGGAAGAGGGCTTCAAAGCAGAGCTAGAGAACGTTGATCAGGCAATGTCCACCTATCGCGATGATGCCGAACTGATCGCTTTTAACGAGGCTCCGCTGGAGGAGTGGCAGCCGCTCTCCAATGAGCTCATTGAGGTATTGGCGATTAGCCAATCCGTCGCTGAAGCCAGCCATGGCGCCTTTGATATTACCGTGGGCGATCTGGTCAATTTGTGGAGCTTCGGCCCCGGTGCGCGGCCAGAAGAGGTGCCCGCCGATGATGTTCTTGCTGAGCAGTTGGCCCAGGTAGGTTATGACGCTTTAGAAGTCGATACCCAAAATATGCAGGCGCGGCGTATCCGCGATGTGTTTGTCGATCTTTCTGGTGTGGCCAAAGGCCATGGAACTGACCGGGTTGCTGCATATCTGGATCAGCAGGGGCTGGAGCACTATTTAGTCAATATTGGCGGAGAACTAATCGCCCGTGGCCTGCGTGATGAGGAAGAACAAACGCCCTGGCAGATTGGCATTGAGGTGCCTGAAGATGGCCAGCAGCGTGCTCAGCATATTATCCCGCTAGAGAGTATGTCGGTGGCCACCTCAGGTGATTACCGCAACTATTTTGAAGTAGACGGACAGCGCTTTTCCCACACCATCGATCCGCGCACAGGCCGACCGGTAACCCACCAGCTTGCCTCGGTGTCGGTTTTTCACCCCTCCAATGCCTGGGCGGATGCCTGGGCGACGGCGCTATTAGTGGTTGGCGAACAGGAGGCGATGCAACTGGCCGTTGAGAACAATCTCAAAGTACTCCTGCTGGTGCGCGATGGCGAGCAGTGGCGTAGCATTGCGAGCCCTGAGTTTGTTAATTATTTTGGGGAAGCGTTGATAAATGAGTTGGGCATTGAGCAACGACAACCCCCAGCGACCAGCAGCCCCGCCGCAGCCGACCAAGCGCCCGCTGACCCATCAGTAATAGGTGAATAGTATGCAAGAATTGGATATCGTCATTCTCGCCGCGGGAAAAGGCACGCGGATGCATTCACAAATACCTAAAGTGCTTCACACTCTGGCGGGTAAGCCAATGGTGCAGCACGTGCTGGATACTGCTTTAGGGTTGCAGCCGGATCGCACCCATGTCGTGATTGGTCATGGCGCTGACCAACTGCGCGAAGCGCTAGCAGAAAATGCCGTGCAGTTTGCCGTTCAGGCCGAGCAGAAGGGCACCGGGCACGCGGTGGCGCAAGCGCTCGAGCAGTTGGGTAGCGGCAAGGTGTTAATCCTTTACGGCGATGTACCGCTGCTGCAGCGTGAATCCCTTAGCGAGCTGTTGGCCCATGTGGATGAGCAGCACATGGGGCTGTTGACGGTAACGCTAGCTGACCCTTCGGGTTATGGACGGATTGTGCGTGACGACGCAGGCGAAGCGGTGGCCATTGTTGAGCAAAAAGATGCCAGCAGCGCCGAGCTTGCGATCACCGAGTGCAATACCGGTATTATGGCCATGACGAGTACCCAGCTTAAACGCTGGTTACCACAGCTCTCCGCAGATAATGCCCAGGGTGAGTACTACCTGACCGATGTCATTGCCATGGCCGCAGCGGAAGGTATTAAGGTATGCACCGCTCAACCGGCCTCCGCCGTTGAAGTGGAAGGGGTTAATAATCGAGTTCAAATGGCCCGCTTGGAACGCGTTTATCAACGCCAGTTGGCCGATAAGTTAATGGCACAGGGAGTAGCACTTGCCGACCCCGAACGGCTTGATGTGCGCGGTCGTCTGACCTGCGGTCACGATGTGTTTATCGATGTGGGTTGTGTATTTGAAGGTGAGGTTGAACTAGGCGAGGGCGTACGCATTGGCCCCTACTGCGTGATTAAAAACAGCACCATTGGTGCAGAAAGCGTCGTCGATACCCATAGCGTTATAGAGCGCACCGTGGCGGCGGGCCTCAACCAGATTGGCCCCTTTGCGCGACTTCGACCCGGCACGCGGTTAGCGGTAAAAGCCAAGGTAGGCAATTTTGTTGAAACCAAAAACGCCGATGTGGGCGAGGGCAGTAAGATTAATCATTTAAGCTATGTGGGCGATACCCGTTTAGGCCGAGATGTGAATGTAGGCGCGGGTACCATCACCTGCAACTACGACGGCGCTAATAAGCACCACACTGAGATAGGCGATAATGCTTTTATTGGCTCTAACACTGCGCTAGTAGCGCCTGTCACCGTGGGCAAAGGCGCTACCATAGGGGCTGGGTCTACGATTGCTAAAGACGTCACCGATTACGCGTTGGCCGTCACCCGAGGCCGCCAGTTAGAGAAGATTGATTGGCCGCGTCCCAGTAAAATGACAAAGCCATAGGGCGGGAAGAAAGCAATTAAAAAGGGCTCTTGAGTCAGCCCTTAAAACAGCCCTTAAAAATCGTTTTTAAAATGATGCTAATAATCATTAAAAAGCCGTATACATAATCAATGGTCGTCGTTCTACCGTTCAGCGGGTTGGTCGAGTAGCGTTTGTGAAGAGCTATGGTTAATAAACTAGGAGAGTGACTATGTGTGGCATTGTGGCCGCCGTTGCCCAGCGCAACGTCCAAGAAATTCTATTAGAAGGACTAAAACGCCTGGAGTATCGCGGCTACGATTCGGCCGGTATGACGGTGTGCAATGACGGCGTATTAACCCGCCATCGTGCGCTTGGAAAAGTGGCTGAGCTTGCCGCTCAATTGGATAAGGCCGCGCTACCGGGTTTTTCGGGCATTGCACATACCCGCTGGGCAACCCACGGGAAACCCTCTGAGGCCAATGCGCACCCGCACCATAGTAGCGATCAGGTTGCCGTTGTGCACAACGGTATTATTGAGAACTACGAGGCTATAAAAGAGAGCCTTCAGCGCAGCGGCTATGCGTTTAGCTCCGAAACCGATACCGAAGTGATAGCTCACTTACTCTCTGAAAAGCTGGCTGATGGGCTCACTCTGTTTGATGCTACGCAGCAGATTGTTAACGGCTTAGGCGGCGCCTACGCGCTGGGAGTAATGAGTGTTAGAGAACCTGGGGTCGTGGTTGGCGCGCGCCAGGGTAGTCCGCTAGTGGTCGGTGTGGGGATTAATGAGGCCTTTTTAGCCTCTGACCCGCTGGCGCTGCTGCCGGTCACAGATCGCTTTATTTACCTTGAAGAGGGTGATTTGGTCGAGCTGCGCGAGCAGGGGAGCATTCGCATTGTAGATCGCCAGGGTAACGACGTTGAGCGCCCTACCCATACCTTTGAACACGGCGATGGCGCGGCCAGTAAGGGCGATTACCGCCACTATATGCTCAAGGAGATTTTCGAGCAGCCAACGGTGATTGAGGCGGCATTAGAGGGGCGGCTGAGCGCTAAAAGCGTGTTAGTCGAGAGTTTTGGCCCCGATGCGCTGGCGCTTTTCAAGCGCACCCGCCAGGTACACATCATTGCCTGCGGCACCAGCTACCATGCGGGGCTGGTGGCGCGCTATTGGCTGGAGCGATACGCGGGGGTGCCGGTGCAGGTCGAGGTGGCCTCTGAGTACCGCTACCGTCATCCGGTCGTGCCTGAAGGCACCCTGTTTGTCACCCTTTCCCAATCCGGTGAAACCGCCGATACCCTGGCCGCGCTACGCTTTGCTAAAACCCTCGACTATATCGGCTCGCTGGCGATCTGTAACGTGCCCGGTAGTTCGCTAGTGCGTGAGTCTGACATTACCCTCATGACCCGCGCGGGCCCTGAAATTGGCGTTGCTTCGACCAAAGCTTTTACCACTCAGCTGGTAGCACTTATGCTGCTAACGCTTTCAGTCAGTAAAGCTAAAGATCAAGCCGAATATCCGGATATCATCGCTGCGCTACACACGTTGCCTGAGGTATGTCAGCGGGTGCTGGCGCTGGATAGCCAGATCGAAATACTTTCCCAAGCGTTTGCAGAGAAACACCACGCGCTCTTCTTGGGCCGTGGGGCCCACTATCCGATTGCCCTTGAAGGGGCGTTAAAGCTCAAAGAGATTTCCTATATTCATGCCGAGGCGTACCCCGCCGGGGAATTAAAGCATGGCCCGCTGGCGCTGGTGGACAGTGAAATGCCAGTGATCTCGGTCGCCCCCAACGATGACCTGCTTGAAAAGCTAAAATCCAACCTTCAGGAAGTCCGTGCCCGCGGCGGTCAACTGTTTGTATTTGCTGATGAGAGCGTGGGTATCGATGCCCAGGAAGATATACGTGTGCTGACCCTACCACACGTGCACGAAGCGCTAGCGCCGCTGCTGTACACCCTTCCGCTACAGCTATTGAGTTACCACGTGGCTGTGCTCAAAGGCACCGATGTAGACCAGCCCCGTAACCTGGCTAAAAGCGTGACGGTGGAGTGATTTAGGCGTCAGACTTTATATTTAATTAAGCCAATAAAAACGCTTTACAAGATGCGGCAATTAGTCGCATCTTATGCGCAACCGTTGCGTTGCAGCATGTGGTTAGGGTGCTTATTATCGTGGCGGTCTTTCTCCCCCCTGATTGGATAACATCGCCATGAAACCACCAAACGTCCACGTAACCCGGCATTATGCTAGCCGGGTCGCTTGGTTGTTGCTCGCCTGTACGCTTTTTGTTTTTCCTTCTCTCTCTTATGCCGCCGCCGGGCCCCTCGATCTTACTCTTTCGCTTGCCGGTATTTCTTCTGTCGTGATCTTCGTGCTCGCCTATGCGTTGGTGATGAGTGAAGAGCTACTGCATATGCGTAAGTCTAAGCCGGTGCTGGTGGCGGCTGGGCTTATCTGGGCGCTAGTGGCCTGGGTCTATGTACAAGCGGGGATGCCGGAAGAGGCGGAAACCGCTTTCCGTGAAACGTTGCTTGAATACGCTGAGCTGCTGCTGTTTTTGCTGGTGGCGATGACCTATATCAACGCCATGGAAGAGCGCCGGGTATTTGATGCGCTGCGTTCTTGGCTTGTGCGTAAAGGCTTTAGCTACCGCACCCTGTTCTGGATCACCGGTGTCATGGCATTCGGTATTTCGGCGATCGCCAACAATATGACCACCGCCATGCTGATGTGCGCCGTGGTACTTAAAGTGGCCGAAGGGGATAATAAGTTTATCGGTCTGTGTTGCGTCAACGTAGTAGTGGCTTCCAACGCCGGTGGTGCCTTTAGCCCATTTGGCGACATCACCACGCTGATGGTGTGGCAGGCGGGCCAGGTACCGTTTGAAGGCTTCTTTGCCCTGCTGCTTCCCGCGGTGGTTAATTTCATGGTGCCTGCGGTTATCATGAATTTCTTTATCGTCAATCGTCAGCCTGCCTCACTTAAAGAGAATGTCTGGCTCAAGCGCGGCGCTCGGCGGATTATCGTACTGTTTTTGATTACCGTGGCCATCTCGGTACTGTGTCACTCTATCCTCTACTTACCGCCTGCCATGGGCATGATGTTTGGTTTAGGTCTACTGCAGTTCTTTGGTTACTATCTGCGCCGCAGCCTGCCGCGTTCGCTTGAACGCAAGCGGGAGCGCTATTCTCGCCGCGGCGACTGGAAGAAGTTGGAGCAGTTGGGTAGCGTAGTTCCCTTCGATATTTTCAGCCGTATCGCCCGTTCCGAGTGGGACACGCTGCTGTTCTTCTACGGGGTTGTAATGTGTGTCGGTGGCCTTGGCTTTATGGGCTATCTCAGCCTGCTTTCCGAAACGCTCTACGGCAGTTGGGATCCGGTGTGGGCGAACGTTGTGCTGGGGCTTATCTCGGCCGTTGTGGATAACATCCCAGTGATGTTCGCGGTACTTTCCATGGCCCCGGATATGTCCGAGGGGAACTGGCTATTGATTACCCTAACGGCCGGTGTCGGCGGCAGTCTGCTCTCAATGGGCTCAGCTGCAGGTGTTGCCCTTATGGGCCAGGCGCGAGGTATTTATACCTTTGCTGTACACCTTCGCTGGGTACCAGCCATTTTGTTGGGTTATGCCGCTAGCATTGCAACGCATCTTTGGATTAACAGCGCGTTGTTTTAAACGCTGTATAGCAAACTGAAAACGCCCCTCACTGAGTAACCAGTGAGGGGCGTTTCTAGATGTAGATTAAATCGGTTAACGATCAGTCATTATAGGTCGTGGCCAGTTATGACTTGGCAAATATCGGCGAAGCTTTTCGCCATAGGCATCGGGTTGATCTCTTTACCTACCGCACTCTGTATATCGCTGGCTGAGATAATGCCGCGAATCCTAAGTTCGTGGTTATCGTTTTGCTCAGTGATTAACAGGTGTTGATCGGTCACGGCCTCCATCGACAGCACCAGATCCTCAATGGTTAACGATGCCAACTGGGAGACGGGCATGGCGCTAAGCTTGTGCCACGGGGTCATGATCATTTCAGCGGTTACCTCTTCACGACTAAGGTTGCGCTGCTGCATGGCGATGTTGATGCGCCGCGTACCAATCACTTCTTTTGAGGTAATAATGCCGATGCAGTGTGCTTGCTGATCCATCACGAACAGTAGCCTTACGCCGCTATAACGCATCTTGAGGTGCGCCTCGTCGATAGGCGTGTCGGCGTCAACGGATTGAGGTATGACTTGGGAAAAGTCGGTCAGTACCGTCATCGCTGGGCTAGTAGGCAGTAGACGACGCGCTGAAGGCTTGGCTAGCAGTGGTGCTGAGCCTAGTTGAATTAAGGGTTTAGGTGAAAAAGTCACTTGGTTCATCAGGGTACCTCCATGTGGAGAAAAGAGGGAGCCGTTGGTATCTGGCTCGCCTTGCAACTCCACAGTTGCACGCAATTCTTATCGCAACCTTAAGAGAGCCATAAAACTCAGCGTAAGAAGCAAAGAAAGTGTTATTGCTCTCTTGGACGCTGCAGATAAATAGCTACGCGTAACCCCCCACTGGGCGCGTCATCCAACTGAAGCTTGCCGCCGTGGCGTGTGACCAGCCGTTCAACAATGGAAAGCCCTAATCCTGAGCCGGCGCTGGGGCCCGCGCGTTGAAAGCGCTCGACCACTTTTTTGCGTTCATTGACCGGTATCCCTGGGCCCTGGTCATCCACCGTCAATTGAAAGCCTTGTGGCGTCGCCGCTAGGGATATGCTGATGATACTTTGATTAGGCGAGTGTTGGATGGCATTACCAACCAGATTCTGTACCAGCGTTTCAATGGCACCGGGCTCTTCTAACATCGACCAATCTCCCTGTTCATCTGCATTTAGCAGCAGTTGCTGTTCGCGCTCAGCAGCCAGGGGCGAAAGCTTGGCCAGGGTCTCGCGCACTTCACTAAGTAACTGGCTAGTACGGTATTCAGGCTGTGACTCCTCCTCAGGCTCCAGGCGAGCCAGTGTTAAAAGCTGGGTAACCAAGCGCGTGGCCCGTGCGACGCCACCGCGCAGGTGATTGAGCGCTTCCTGACGATCTTCGAGGTTTTCGGCAGTTAGGGCGTTCTGAGCGTGTAGATCGAGTACCGCTAAGGGAGTGCGTAGCTCATGGGCGGCATCGGCAATAAAGCGCTTTTCGCGCACGCGCATCAAGCGGATTCGCTTTAACAGCCGGTTGAGCGCACCGGCGATAGTGTCTAGTTCCTGGGGCAATGGGCTGAGGGTTAGGGGCTGTAAATTATGCGGATCACGATTGCGAATTTGCTCGGCCATGCGCGACAGGGGAACCAAGCCCCAGCCAATCGACCACCATAGCAGGGCGGTGAGTAGCGGCAGGCCAATCAGGTCGGGCAGTAACGTGCGTAGCGCTACTGCTCTAATCAGTTCCCCGCGAACGTCTTCGCGCTCGCTAACCACAATCCGCTGCGTGGAGTTAGGTATGTCGAGCACATAAATGCGCCATTGGATCTCATTAATAGACCGACTGGTGAATCCCACAGGGAGATCTTCCAACGGCGACTCGGGGGCATTAGCTGAGCGCAGCAGGAGGCGGCTCTCTTCCCACAGCTGAAAGCCCAGCTGGCTATCTGCTCGGTAACCTGCAAAGCGTCGATCAGATCTCGCCGTTTTTCCTAGAGCACTTTCTAGGCTGCTAAGCAGCACACCCTGGGTTTCATCCGGCAGTGGTGCTTGCAACAGGCCTTCCAATAGGCGCGCATTTTGCTCAAGACTGGCATCGTACAGTGCTTCAATTTCATGGGCAGCGTAGCGATAGCTGATAAAGCCAATCACCAGCATGCTTATGCCAAACACCAGCAGCGCTAGCCCCAGGGTGCGTTGGCGGATAGAGGTCATGGGTGCTTATCCTGATTCGTTTTATCCATTACGTAACCAATACCGCGTAGCGTGCGAATCAGGTGAGGAAAAAATTTGCGCCGAAGGTGGTGCACATGTACCTCAATGGCGTTGCTCTCCACGTCCTCATCCCAGCCATAGACCAAGCGTGTTAGCGTATCGCGGGTGAATACTCGTCCGGGGTGGCTCATAAACTCTTGAAGTAAGGTCAATTCCCGTCGTGACAACACCACGGGCTTCCCCTGGTAGCTCACCTGCATGGTGAGCGGGTCGAGGCGGATACCACGGCACTCCAGAGCGCTGTTTACCTGGTCACTACTGCGCCGCAGTAGGGCTCTCAGACGAGCTTTTAATTCAGCCACTTCAAACGGCTTGGTTAAATAATCATCGGCACCCGCATCTAACCCAGTGATTCGTTCATCGACGGCATCGCGAGCCGTTAATACCAAAATGGGTACGCGATTGCCCAACCGCCTCACGGCTTCCAATACCTGCATACCATCCATACGCGGCAGCCCCAGATCGAGAATGACCGCATCAAAAGGTTCGCCTTCCTTTAACGCGGCCAGGGCGCTAAAGCCGTCGCTAAGGTGATCCACCGTGAAATTCTCGGGTTTTAATGCCAAGCGAATGCCCGAGGCTAAGCTCGGATCGTCTTCTACCAACAATATACGCATGGCGGATAGTTACTCCTTTAAATTCTTCGCTACCCTTAACCCTTGAAATAAGCACGGATAAGGGTGGTATGCAAAGGCTTAGGTCGTCAGGATGAGGTTATAAATTGTAGGTTAATAACCTAGCATGCTTTGTTACTCCTTCGGAGCTCGGTATTTGATTGATCAGCCATGACATTTAGTTATTCCTCAAGTAGCCCAGAGGTAGTACTTTGCCCGCCAGCACGACGACGCGAAGCACTGCTGCAGCTTGCTGCCGCCCATGACCCTAAGCTTCAAGCGGCCCTGAGCGCTGCCGTAAAGGCAATGTACAATCAGCCGGATACCCATTGGGAAGGGCTATGGGTAACGCTTGAGGCGGGACAACTGACAGCCGCTATCTGGGTACAACCCCTGCCCATGAACATGGCGCAGCTATGGTTACCCAAGCAGTTGCCCAGCGAACAGGGTGTGCATACTAGCGCGCTATTGCGTGCGGCCAATGCATGGGTAGAAGCTCTCAATATTCGCTTATGCCACTTGGAGCTTTCATCCCAGGCGCCCGTATCAGAAGCGCTGTTATGTGAGCATGGCATGCAGCGTTTGGCTTGCTTGGAGCATTTAATCGGCAGTAGCCGCTACCGCTTATCAATGAATGAAGTACTACCATTGTCACTGCAGCCGTTTGGCGAACTTTCTTTGAGGGAGCAGGTGAGTCTGTTGGCCGCAGTGGGGCAAGATTCGCTGGATAGCCGCCCCTTGCGCGACGTACTCTCAGTGGAAGAGTTATTGGATGGTTTTTATCAGCAGGCTCCCCAGGCACCACAGCACTGGTACGCTGTTGGCTATCGTGATGCCGTGGTGGGTGTGCTACTGCTTGCGCCGCGCCCTGCCCTAGGCCGTTGGGAGCTAATGTTAATGGGACTAACAACGGATTGGCGTGGCAAAGGCTTGGGCCGCGCGCTGTTAAATAAAGCTCTTACGCTTGCCCAGCAGGCTGGCGTGCAGGAGGTCATGCTGGCGGTAGATGATGTCAATGTACCGGCTAAACGGCTTTACCAGCAGGCAGGTTTTATACGCTATGCGCAGCAACGTTTATTCGCCTGGAAAGGCAGTGGTGAGAGGAGGGATTTGCCAAATTAAGCTGCCAATAGTAGTCAACGGTTGAATAGGCGCGCTTAGTAGCATTTTCTTGCGCTTTGCGTTGCCGTTATACTAGTCCTATATGCACGTCTTGGCGTCTCAGCTGCGCACCGTCATTATTGGCGCTGCCACGCACAGGGGTTGAGGATAAAAGTTTGATGACAATACTCAAGAGGTGGTGAGAGTGAAAGCTAAGCTGATCATGAGCGGGCTGGCGGCCCTCGGCTTCATGGCGGGCACATCCAGTGTTTATGCCCAAGATGACGCCGCACGTGATGCGATTGCCGAGCGTTTGGCGCCGGTGGGTCAACTCTGTTTACAAGGCCAAGACTGTGGCACCGCAGCGGCACCCCCTAGCGATAGCAGCAGTGGCGGTGATATCGACGGTGAGGGCATCTACGGCAATGTGTGTAGCGCTTGTCACGAATCGGGTGCTGCGGGCGCACCTATTCGTGGAGATGAAGAGGCTTGGGCTGAACGTGCTGAACAAGGCTTCGCCACGCTGCTAGACCACGCCATTAACGGTATTGGCGCCATGCCAGCGAAAGGCGGTAACCCCAACCTTTCCGATGAGGAAGTGGAAGCGGCAGTTGCCTATATGGTTGAGCCGGTTATGGAAGTACCCGAGTTGAGTAGTGGTGACGAAGCTGCTGCAGACGACGAAGCTTCTAGCGACGAAGGCGCCACCGATGAAGCCGCTAGCGAAGAGACCGCCGCTGCTGAAGGTGAAGAAGCGGCAACTGAAGAAGCAATGGCTGCTAATGACGACGCAGCGAGTGAAGAAGACGCGGCCGCCTCTGAAGAAGCCAGCGGTGGCAGTGGCTTGGACGGTGAAGCGCTTTACGCAAGCTCTGGATGTGTGGCTTGCCACGCATCCGGTGTAGCCGGTTCGCCGAAGTTGGGCGATTCTGAAGCTTGGGCAGCGCGTTTGGAAAAAGGTGCTGACGAGCTCTACGTCAGTGCCATTAACGGCATTGGCGCTATGCCAGCGAAAGGCGGCAACCCTAACCTTTCAGATGAAGAAGTGATGGCTGTTGTCGATTACATGATGGCTGAAGCTCAGTAACAGCAATTGGTACACTGATTTAGCTTGGTAAATTTATCCACAGGGTGTTTTAGTCACCGCCCTGTGGATATTCTTGTTTTAAAGGCCTGGTTTTAAAAGCAGCGGTTTTAATGTTCCAGTTTTACAACGCCCGCTTGATCACCCCAGCAACGAGCGGAGCCCTGCTATGGCGTCTTTACCACGGGCCTGTTTCTTATCCGGATCCTCTTTATCGGCACGACCTTCCCACTCCAAATCCTCCCCGGGCAATTCGTCTAAAAAGCGGCTGGGTGCACAGTCCATAAGCTCACCGTAGGCTTTGCGCTGGCGGGCAAGTGTTAACGTTAGTGTGCGCCGCGCCCGGGTAATGCCCACATAGGCTAATCGCCGCTCCTCTTCCACTGTGCCTACTTCGATGGCGTTGCGGTGGGGCAGCAGATCCTCCTCTAAGCCCATCAAATAGACATGCGGAAACTCCAGGCCTTTTGAGGCGTGCATGGTGAGTAGCTGCACTCTATCCGAGTCATCCTCTTCCGCCTGCTGCTCCAGAATGTCGCGCAGTACCAGGCGTGAAATAGCCGCTTCTACGCCGTCGGTTTCGGTCTCGGTGGAATCGGTATCGTCTTCCGGATCGCGGTTGAGCGATTTTTCTAGCTGGTCGATGAGAATCCACACGTTGGCCATGCGGCGTTCGGCGACGGTGGGTGCGCTGGCGTTTTGATACAGCCAGGCTTCGTAATCCATATCCTGCAGCATGTCGCGAATGGCGGCAATGGCATCGCCTTGATCCATGCGCTTGCGCACGCCGTCGATGAAGTGGGTGAACCGGCTTAAGCGCTCCGTAGCTCGGGTCGGCAATACTTGTTCCAACCCAAGCTCATGGCAGGCGGCAAACAGCGAAATTGAGCGCTCGGTGGCATAGTTGGCGAGTTTCTCTACCGTTCCAGGGCCCACTTCGCGGCGCGGCACGTTAACAATGCGCAAAAAGGCGTTGTCGTCCGCGGGATTAATCAACAGGCGCAGGTAAGCCATGGTGTCTTTAATCTCGTTGCGCGAGAAAAACGACGTACCACCGGAAAGCTTGTAAGGAATTTGGTAGTGCTGCAGCTTAAGCTCTAACAAGCGGGCCTGGAAATTGCCCCGATAAAGCACCGCAAAATCCCGCCACTCGGCCTTTTCCTTGATACGCCGGGTGAGCATTTCGCTGGCGACCCGCTCAGACTCCGCCTCTTCATGACGATTCACGATTACCCGAATAGGCGCGCCGTCGCCCATATCGGACCATAGCGTCTTCTCATAAACGTGGGGGTTGTTGGCGATTAGCGTGTTGGCGGCGCGCAGTATCGTGGCGGTAGAGCGGTAGTTCTGCTCCAGCTTGATCACTTTCAAGCGCGGGAAATCTTCACCCAGGGTGATTAGGTTTTCAGGGCGGGCACCGCGCCAGGCGTAGATCGACTGGTCATCGTCGCCTACCACGGTAAAGGTGGAGCGCTCCGCCATTAGCAGTTTCACTAACAGGTACTGGGAGACGTTGGTGTCCTGATACTCATCGACGAGCATGTAGTGGATTTTGCGCCGCCAGCGCTCTAGTGCTTCCGTATCGTTCTTGAGCAGTACCACCGGCAGCAGAATCAGATCGTCGAAATCCACCGCGTTGTAGGCTTTTAAATGGCGTACGTAGGCTTCATAAACCCGAGCGGCAAAGTTCTCATCGTCATCAGCCGCAAACGAGAGCGCATCGCTAGGCAGCACCAAGTCGTTCTTCCAGGTGGAAATTTTGCTCTGCACAGCATTGATCTGCTCGGCGTCCACCTGGGCGTCTTTGTTCATCAAATCGCGCAGCAGCGCCTTGGCGTCTTCCGGGTCAAATAGCGAAAAGCCCGGTTTATAGCCCAGGGTTTTAAGCTCGCCACGGATAATATTCAGCCCCAGGGTGTGAAAAGTAGAGACCGTCAGTCCGTGGCCCTCTTTGCCGTGGAGCATCTGGCCCACGCGTTCTTTCATCTCTCGGGCGGCTTTATTGGTAAAGGTCACCGCGGCGATCCTGCGCGCGCTCATCCCACACTCTTGCACCAAATAGGCAATTTTAGTGGTGATAACGCTGGTTTTACCGGAACCTGCACCCGCCAACACCAGGCAAGGGCCATCAATGTAGCGCACGGCTTCCTGCTGGCGCGGGTTTAGCCCTTTGATGCGGCTAAGAATGCTCTTGGGCGTTGCAGGCGTCATGGCGTCGGTAGTCCTCTACGAGAGTTGCTGGCGGTTTCGATTACGATTTCAAGTACGGTTTCAAGTACAATCGTCCGCTTGGCGAAGGCATAATAAACAGGCAGGTGGAGATGTTTGAAGTAGCGCTTTTTGAACCGCGCATGGCGCCCAATACGGGCAATATCATGCGCCTGGTCGCCAATAATGGCTGCCGGTTACACCTGATTGAGCCGCTGGGCTTTGACCTGGAAGAGAAAAAGCTGCGTCGCGCCGGGCTGGATTACCGCGACCTCGACAACGTCACTCGCCACGCCGATTTTAGCGCCTTTCAGCAAACCATGCAGGGGCGGCGCATCTGGGCGATCACTACCAAGGGAACCCGCACCTACAGCGATGCGGACTTTGCCCCAGGCGATGTGCTGCTGTTTGGCTCTGAAACCGCTGGGCTGTCACCCCAGGTGCATGAAGCGCTAACCGCTGAGCATAAACTGCGCCTGCCCATGCAACCCAATAACCGTAGCCTAAACCTTTCCAACGCCGTGGCTATTGTGAGCTACGAAGCGTGGCGCCAGCAAGGGTTCGCTGGCGCGCTGCAGGTCTAATCAATTGGTAATCCCATAGCGGTCACGATACGCCCTGATCGCTTCAGCGTAGGCGAGCATTTCGCCACCAGCATGCTCTTCAAGGTAAGTGAGCACTTGCTCCAGAGTGACGATACTGACCACTGGCATAGCGTACTGAGCCTGCACTTCCTGAATCGCGCTCTGCTCGCCTTGACCGCGCTCCTGACGGTCAAGCGCTATGATAACGCCAGCGGCACGAGCACCGCTCTGTTCAATCAGTGTCATCACTTCGCGAATGGCGGTACCCGCGGTAATCACGTCATCAATGATCAAAATATCGCCAGCAAGCGGTGCGCCTACGATATTGCCGCCTTCGCCGTGGGTTTTCGCCTCTTTGCGATTAAAGGCGTAGGGCATATCCCGGTCGTGATGATCGGCCAGTGCCGCCGCGGTGACTGCCGCCAGTGGGATGCCTTTGTACGCCGGGCCAAACAGCACATCGGCGTTTAAGCCGCTATCGACAATCGCCTGGGCGTAAAAACGTCCCAGTTTGGCCAGCGCACGACCGGTTTGAAACAGCCCTGCGTTGAAAAAGTAGGGGCTAACGCGGCCAGATTTAAGCGTAAACTCGCCAAACTTAAGCACGCCTTGCTCAATGGCAAAGGCAATGAAATCGCGCTGGTAGGGTTGTAGAGTGGTAGCCACGGCATTCCTCACTAGGCGGTAGGTTTAAATCGGTACGAAAGCAACAATAAAAGTGGGGTAAATGGCAAGTTTTACTAGCTGCCTTTACCCAAACGTCTAAACGTCGGGTATCATACAGCAGCGACGCAAAAGGGACGATTTATGAAAATTGCCAGCATCAATGTCAATGGTATTCGTGATGCCGTCGATCGTGGCTTCCTGGACTGGCTGGCTCAGCAGGATGTCGACGTGGTCTGCGTGCAGAACATCAAGGCAAAAAGTTTTGAACTGGGTGACCACATTCTGTATCCGGAAGGCTATGAAGGCTATTTCCTGGATGCCGAAGAGGACGGTTTCTCCGGTGTGGCACTCTATTGCCGCAAAATCCCCAAGGCGATTATGTATGGCCTGGGGTTTCCTCAGTGTGACCATGAAGGACGTTTTCTGCAGGCGGATTATGAACGCTTCAGTATCGTCTCCTTCCTGATGCCTGACGGAAGTGACCAAAAAGCCAAGCAGGCGTTTATGGAGCAGTATCAAGAGTATTTGACGAAGATGTCGCGCAAACGCCGCGAATACATCCTCTGCGGTACTTGGCATATTGCCCATAAAACCGTCGATTTGGCTAACTGGTCGGATAATCAACTGACCTCAGGCTTCCGCCCGGAAGAGCGCGCCTGGATGGATCAGGTGCTTGGCCCCACCGGGTTTATCGACACCTTCCGCGAAATTAACCGCGATGCAGGTGAATATACCTGGTGGCCGAAGCTCGACCAAGACGTGCCCCGTGAGCGCCAGGAAGGTTGGCGGATTGACTATCAATTAGTCGGCCCCAACTTCCGCCGCCACGTGGTCGACGCGTGGATCGATTACGATGCGACCTTCTCCGAGTTCGCACCGCTAATCGTTGAGTACGACCTAGCGCTCTAAGCGCTAGGCAACGAACTTTTCCCGCGTCGCCTGTCACCCTTGCGGATTAGCCGGGGTGACAAACAACAGGCCAGCTAAATGCTGGCCTGTTGTTTTTTACGTCTTACTCCTTACCTTCATTACCCACGAATACCCAGCGCTTCGCGCTGCTGGTCGCGCAGCGCATCGCCTGCCTTCTCGGCCAAATCGAGCATGCCGTTTAGCTCGGCGCGAGTGAACGCACCTGCTTCGGCGGTGCCCTGCACTTCGATCAGCTCGCCGCTTTCCGTCATTACCACGTTCAGGTCGGTATCGGCCTTGCTGTCTTCCGGGTAGTCCAGATCCAGCACCGGCACGCCTTTATAGATGCCCACGGAAATGGCGCTCACCAACTGCTTGAAAGGGTCGGCTTTGATCTTCTTCTCGCGCTGCAGATAACGAATCGCATCGATCAGCGCCACGCAGCCACCGGTAATCGCCGCGGTGCGGGTACCGCCATCCGCCTGGATTACATCGCAATCCACGGTAATGGTGAACTCACCCAGCTTCTTCAAATTTACCGCTGCGCGCAGGCTGCGGCCAATCAAGCGCTGAATTTCCAGCGTGCGGCCACCTTGCTTGCCGCGGGTCGCTTCACGGCCACTACGGGTGTGGGTCGCGCGAGGCAGCATGCCGTACTCAGCGGTGACCCAGCCCTGATTCTTACCGCGCAGCCACCGTGGTACACCAGCTTCTACGCTGGCATTACACAGCACTTTGGTATCGCCAAACTCCACTAGGACGGAGCCTTCTGCATGGCGGGTGTAATCACGGGTCAGGCGAATCTCACGGAGCTGGTCAGCTTCGCGACCGCTGGGGCGCACAACATCAGGACGCTTAGCACTGCTCACAAATAGTACCTCTCAATAAACGCACAACTAGGAAAAGCCCTCCATTGTACACGTCTGGGCGTGCGCTGATGGGCTTAACCTCCAGCTAGCGTCTTGAAGTAGGTTGGTTGTGTCAGTCTAGACGCCCTGCGTAAAGTTTCTTGAAAGCGGTGTAACGCGCAGTGTGCAGCGCTTGCATTGCCTGGTCGGGCGCTAATGTTTGTTCGCCTGGGGAGAGGCCACTGGCAACACTGAGCACCTCACCATTGGCCTGAGCAGCCAAGGCCGCCACGGCTACCCCAAGAAGCACGGGTTCCGGCGCATCCGCCAGCACAACCCGACAACCGGTACCGTCGGCATAGAGCTTGCGTAGCAGTGCTGAACGACCATGCCCACCGCTGAGGTGCAGGGTATCGATGGCATAACCATGGGCATTCATACGCTCTATAATGGCGCGGGTGCCGTAAACCAGCGAGGTGGCTGCCGCCCAGTAGACCTTGATGAAGCTCTCGCGAGGCGTATCAAGGGTCAATCCTGTGATGGTGCCGCGAATTTCTGGATCGGCCAATGGGGAGCGGTTGCCAATGAAGTCAGGACAAACATGGGTGTCAGGGGCAGGGTCGCCGGAGGCCAAGCGCTCGAGTAGAAGGTCGGATAACGCGCCGTGAAGATCGTCGCCGAATTCACTGCTGGCTGAAAATAGTGCCGCCAAGTGATCTAGAAGAGCGCCGGTAATGCTTTGCCCTCCTTCGTTGGCGACAAAACCATCGCATAGCGCTCCCGGATAGGGGCCCCACACGCCGGGTACCTCTCGCCGCACGGGCAGGGCGCCAATATGACAGGTGGAAGTGCCGCCAATCACGGCAAGGCGGCGCTCGGGAGCATCAGCGAGGCTTCTGCCCAGCGTGCCAAGCGCGCCCGCATAGGCATCAATCATGCCCACTGCGAAGGTACACCGAGTCGTTAGTCCCAAGTCATCGGCGGCTTCTTTGGTCAACTGCCCAAGGGCTAAGCCCACCGGAAGGGCTTGTTCAGGCAGTCGGGCGCACTCCAGTACATCCTGCATATCGATCTGCTTTAGGAAGTCATGATCCCAGCCATGTCCAGGGCGTGGGTCAAACGTCCACTTGCAGGAGAGCATGCAGACCGAGCGTTCAAGAGAGCCGGTGCATTTAAAGCCCAGCCAGTCGCCTAGATCACCCGCGTAGCCAATCTGGGCGTAAAGCTCGGGCCGGTGCCGCTTCAACCACATGAGCTTAGGCATCTGCATCTCTGGAGACATGACGCCACCCAGGTTGCGCAGCGGCGCTGCCTGGGTAGCCGTGCACTCAGCGGCTTCTAAGGTTGCCCGGTGATCCATCCACACGATGATATTCCACGCTTCATCGCCCGGTGAAAGCGCTAGCGGCTTATCCTGCTGATCAAGGAGCACCAATGAGCAGGTGGCGCTTACCGACATGCTGGTGATGGAATCGGACGTCACACCGGCAGCCTCGCGGGCGCGCCGCGTCGCGCTGCATACCGCGCGCCAGATATCCGTTGAGCTTTGCTCGACGTGATGCTCGGCAGGACGATGCATGGCAATCGGTGTTTTCGCTTCGGCCAGCATCACGCCATCCGGCGTGAAAATGCCTGCTCGGGCGCTGCCAGTGCCGATATCAATGCCTAGAACATGTTCTTGGTGACTCATGGAAAACCTTACTCAAGACTGTTTAATAAACGGCATACGCAGTGCCATTACTATAATTAGAAAAGCACCCCACACCGCGGTGGCCAGGTGTTGGCTGGCGCCCATCAGGTTCATGCCCGAGGCAATTACTTGCAGGCTCATCAAGCCCAGCACCAGGGGGAGGACGCGGCCAAAGCCGCCAAAGGGGTTCGCCCCGGCCAGAAAGCAGGCCAGCACGGTAATCAGTAGGTAACTCTCGCCGTGACCTACACGTACGGAGTTAAAGCGGGCGAGCATCACCATACCCGCGAGGCCAGCGAGCAGACCGGAAATCGTGTAGACGGTGATCAGCACGCGCTTGACGTTAATGCCCGAGTACTCGGTAGCACGGGGATTAGACCCGAGCATGTAGATTGAGAAACCCGTGCGGGTAAAGTGCATCACGTACATCAGCCCAGCGGCGGCGCCGAGAAAGATCAACATGGGAATTGGCACGCCCAGAAAGTTTCCGCTACCGATGGTTTGAAATACCTCAGGCATACCTGAAATACCGCCGCCGCGAGTTAAAAACTCGCCCACACCCTGGAGAAAAATCATCGCACCTAGCGACACCAGAATGGGATGGGCGCCCACATAGGCGACGATAACGCCGATTAAAAAGCCGGCGGCAGCACCCACGACAAGTCCGGCCATAATCGCCATCGGCACGCTGAGAATCCCCATGCCGGGCAGTAACCCTTGCACCAGCCAGGCGGTGGTGAGCCCGGCAATATTGGCGGTAAAAGTAACCGAGAGGTTTAGCCCGCCGGAAATAATCGGTACCAGCATTGCCAGCGACAGTAGACCAAGCTCTGGCAACTGCATCGACATTGAGCTGAAATTCGTTGCGGAGAGGAACCCTGGGGCCAGCAACGAGAAAAACACGATGCTGAAGATCAAAAGGGCCGTCATGGCCATCACTTCGATGGTATCGCCACCCAGGCGTACGCCAGCACTGGATGGCGTGTTCAGCGGCTTATTCATACGTTTTGCGCCCTGGTTGAACGGGGCAACAGGTTGCCCAGATTACTGGTCGTGATCGCGATTAAAATAATCAACCCGACAATCATGCGGAAAGCGTAGGGCGTTACACCTAGCAGGTTAAGGCCGTTTTGCACCACGGCGAGCAGCAGTACGCCGAGCACCGCACCCAGCACCGAGCCGCGCCCACCGCCCAACGTTGCACCGCCTAGCACTACTGCGGCTAAAATCGGCAGTTCCTGGCCGATCAAGGCGTTGGGCACCACTTCTTGCACAATATGCGCCTGCATAAGGCCTGCCACGCCTGCACATAACCCCAGCCAGCCGTAAGCGAAGGCGTGAATTTTCCACACACTCACGCCTGAACGGCGCGCGGCCTCGGGGCTTGAGCCAAAACCATAAACCGCACGCCCGAAGCCGGTGCGAGCGAGAATGAACCAGGTGAGCATGACCATGACCGCCATGACGGCAGCGGGGAAGTAGAGCGTGGCCGAACCGCGCTCGGCGGGTAGGTCGAGCAGAGGAATGGAGTAGTAGAGCCAGTCGGGAATATCGTAGATCGATACCCCGCCCGTGAAGTACATCAATAGCCCGAAAAACAGGTTAAAGGTGCCGATGGTGACGATAATCGAAACAATACGAAAACGGTGAATCAGCAGCGCATTAAACAGACCCAGCAGGGTGCCCACGAGCATTGAGAGGATGATGCCCAGTGCCCAGCTGCCGCCGCCCAGCGTTTCGATGAGCAGAGTCATCACCACGTACTGCACCACCGACGCTGCCACCGCGAAGGAGATATCAATGCCCCCCGCGATGAGTACGACCACCAGCCCCACGGCAAAAATGATATTGACCGACTGATTGTTGAGCAGGTCAAACAGGTTCTGAAGGCTTAAGAAACTGTCGGTGGTCAGCGCCAGCACTATCGAGAGCGCCAGAATAATGCCCAGCAGCACCCCTTCGGTGCCGAGTCGTGTGCGCGATAAAAGATTACGCATTGATGATCGCCTCCAGCGCTTCTTCCGTTGTTTCAGAGGGGAACACCTCGGTAGAGATTCGCCCATCGCGCAGTACCAGCGCGCGGTCTGTATTCATCCAGATTTCCCCCGCTTCGTCGGAGATCAAAATAATCGCCACACCCTGGTCGGCAAGACCGCGGATGATCTCGAAGATCCCCGCTTTAGCCCCCACATCGACACCAATCGTTGGGCAGTCGAGAATCAGTACGTCAGGTTCGGTCGCCAGCCACTTGGCAAGCGCAATGCGCTGTTGGTTGCCGCCAGAGAGCGACGAGACCGCCAGTTCGGCATCACTTACCTTGGTTTTAAGCCGTTCTATCCAGTGGGCGGTGAGCGCCTTAATGCGCTGGGGAGAGAGAAAAAAACGCGGTTTCTCAAGCGTCGGTAGCACTGTGACGGCGGTATTCATATTGATCGACTGATTTTGTACCAGGCCAAGATGGAGTCGGTCTTCCGAGAGGTAGGCGATCTTATGGCGCACGGCGTCGCGGTTGGAGCGTAGCTTGAGCGGCTGGCCATCCTTGTGAATCTCGCCCGATGTGGGCTTTGTCATACCAAAAATGGTGTGGGCGAGTTCGGTACGCCCCGCGCCCAGCAAGCCGGTTAAACCAAGAATTTCCCCGCGGTGCAGGGTAAAAGAGATATCTGCAAACTCGCCTGCACGCGTCAGTTGCTTGAGCTCAAGTACCGGTGCGCCTTTATGCGTCTCAGCCCGGGGGGTGAGCGCTAACTCAAGGCCGGTCATCAGCGTGGAGAGCCGCGCCTGGGTCATTCCCTCGGTGGGGTAGGTGCCCACCAACTGGCCGTTACGCAGTACGGTTACCCGCTGGCAAACCTCCAGCACTTCCGCCAAGCGGTGGCTGACCAGCACAATAGAAATGCCCTTTTCTGCCAGCGAGCGGGTAATCGCCAATAGCGCCTGCACCTCTTTGTAGGTGAGCGAGGCGGTGGGCTCATCCATAAAAATAATGCTGGCCCCTGCACGCAGCACGCGGCAAATCGCGACCAACTGACGGTGGGCAATCGAAAGGTCTTCAACGCGGGCCGTGGGATCTAGTTTCAAACCAAATTGCTGAATAATCTCGCGCGATTGCTGCAGCGCTTTTTTATACGAAATTGGCCGCCATGGCTTAGAAACGTAGTCATCAAAGACGATATTTTCCGCGACAGTGAGGTGTGGAAAGAGCGCCAAATCCTGCCAGATGACATGGATGCCTCGGCTGCGTGCCTCCAGCGGGCTAATCGCAGAGAGGGTTTCATCACCAAACGTAAACTCAACACCCGGCTCGGGCTTGTAAACGCCGTTGATAATTTTAATGAGCGTACTTTTGCCGCAGCCGTTTTCGCCCGCCAGGCACATGACTTCACCGCGGCGAAGTTCGAATTCGACATCATCCAGCACCCGGCTTTGCCCGAATACCTTGCTAACATGACGCGCTCGAATCGCGATCTCGCTCATCGGCGGCTCCTCTCTAGACATGACGGCTCTCTTAACATAACTGCCGCGCTCATTGAGCGCGGCAGCGTTTACAGCAAATGAATAAGCGCGGTTTTAAAGGCCAAGCTCTGCCAACTCATCCACGGTTTCTTTATTGAGCTCCAGTGGCTGCGAGGCAAAGATTGTGTGGCCGTCCAGGGTGATGTCGCCGAGCACCGGAAGCTCAGCCCCATCGGTAATCTCTTCACCGTTATAGAGCATCTCACCGAGGGCGACGAACGCTTTACCTGCTTCCAACGGGCTCCATTGGAAACCACCTGTGATAACCCCTTCATGTACCAAACGACGCCCTTGACCCGGTGAGAAAAGCCCCATGACGGCGACATCGCCCTCTAAGCCACGCTCTTTAACCGCACGAGCGGCACCTATGGTGCCTTGGCTGCCAAACGACATAATGCCGGCCAGGTCTTCATGAGCGCGCAGTAGATCAAGGGTAGTGTTACGGCTATCGTCGACACTTTCGGCCACACCAAAACGTTCAGCCGCTTGGGTCAAGCCTGCGCAGTTTTCATCCAGCCAGTTCACCGCCGCATCTGCCCAAGCGTTATGAGCGGGCACGCTGAGTCCGCCCACGTAAACGGCATAAGAGCCTTCGCAGCCGGTGGTTTCAGCCAGTAGCTTGGCGTGCTCCTCACCTAACTGCTGCGCTGAAATCATTTCAAAGTCGTAGTCGATGTTGACCGATTCGGGACTTTCGTGTGTCAGTACGATGATTCCCTGCTCACGTGCCCGTTCCAATACCGGCTCAAGAACCTCGCGATCATTCGGAACAACGCCAATGACATCAACGCCACGGCTGATCAGATCCTCTATCGCACGCACCTGCAGGGCGGGGTCAGCACTGGTGGGGCCCACCATATAGGCTTCTACTCCAAGCTCTTCACCCATTTGTTCGATGCCCATTTCCATGGCATTGAACCAGGGGATGCCACCCACTTTGGCGACCACGGCAATCGTAGGAGACTCCTGAGCCATTGCGCCAGTGCTGCCGATAATGCCTGTTAGCGTAGCTGCGGTAAGAAGTGCTTTGTATTTCATTGTGATTTCCTGCTTGCTGTTGGCTGACCCAGTCAGTGGAATAGCGTGCATTGAAGCGCTTTAATAGTGCTGTTGTACGTTGCGTCATGGTCAAATGAAATGGCGCAGACGCTTCCGAGCCTCACAATGCATAGGAATTTAATGCACAGAAACTTTACACAGTGCTGGATACGTTGAGTGGTACCTAAGCGATGCGTCACCGCTATCGTCATTTTATCGAGTATGCACAATCGGTTGTGCATAGCGTAGGATTGATCTATTACAGCATTACGTCAATGCTACTTTTATCTAATCCCAAGGAGCTGCCACGTGGTTAGCGACTCTTCAGCCAAGCGGCTGACTATTTACGACCTGGCGAGGTTGGCAGAAACATCGCCCAGTACCGTCAGTGCCGTGCTCAACGGCACTTGGCAGCGCCGTCGCATCAGCAAGAAACTGGCCAGCAAAATTCTTTCGCTCGCCCAGTCGGAGGGCTACTCGACCAACATGCAGGCTCGTGCCTTGCGGCGTGAGCGCTCAGGTATTATCGGCATGATTTTGCCGCTGTACGACAACCGCTATTTCAGTTCGATAGCCCAACACTTCGAATCTGAAGCACGGCGTCGGGGGCTGTTTGCGATTGTTTCGTGTACGAATCGAGATCCCAAGCAAGAGTGTGAAGCAGCCCGAATGATGCTGGCTTACCGTGTCGAGTGCCTGGTATGCACCGGCGCAACGGATCCGGATACGATTGCACAGATGTGTGCAGAGAGCGGCGTGCAAAGCATTAATCTCGACCTTCCTGGCAGTAAGGCACCGTCGGTGATTTCCAATAACCGTGAGGGCGCGCGACAGCTCACTCATGCCATTCTCAACCGCCTTGCTGAAGAGAAGCGCAGTGATGACCCTGTGCTATTTATTGGCGGCCGTGATGAGGATCACAATACCCGCGAGCGTATCGCCGGCTTCAAGCAAGCTCAAGAAGAAGTGGGACTGGCGACGGCGGAAGAGAATATTCTCCCCTGCGATTATGCTGCCGATAAGGCCCAGGCTGCGTTGGAAGCATACATGCGTAATCGGTCTACTCTGCCCAGCGCTATGTTCGTCAACTCCACGATTTCTCTTGAGGGCATCGTTCGTGGGTTACAGCTAAATGGCTATTATCTAGATGACATTATTTTTGGTTGTTTTGACTGGGATCCCCTTGCCGCTGCCTTTCATCCGCGTTTGATGATGGTTCGGCAAAATGTGGCCGAGATGATCGACCGCGTCTTCGAGCTGATTGATACTCCATCGCGGGATTCGCATCTGCTCATAGAGGTTCAGCCAGAAATAATGGGTGTTTGATGCGCTCTTTCGCACAACATTTACTGAATCGAATGAATAGGCTAGCCATTTAGACACGACTGTTGGCAATGCTTTACACACCGTTGTTCTCTATTAGGATGAAACATGGCCACTTCCAGCCGCGTACACAGCATGACCGCCTTCGCCCGCACCGAGCAGGCCGCCCCTTTCGGCACCCTGCAGGTGGAAATTCGCTCGGTGAATCAGCGTTATTTAGAGCCTCACTTCCGTCTGCATGAAAGCCTGCGTGACTTAGAGCCGGTGCTGCGTGAAGCGCTACGCACCCGCTTGGCCCGTGGAAAAGTGGAGTGCAGCGTAAGGTTTGAGAGCGCCGAAACTGCCCAAGCCCCCGCCGTTAACAGCGTCCGCCTAGCCGCCATTGCGGATGCGCTAACCGCCATCCAGCAGCAGGTGCCTAGCGCCGTACCGCCCACCACACTTGCACTACTCAACCAGCCCGGCGTAATGGAAACCCAGCACCTCGACCAAGACGCCATCAAATCCGCCGCCAAAGCGCTGTTTGACCAAGCGCTGTATGAACTAATTGACGCCCGTGCCCGTGAAGGCGAAAAGCTAGCCGAGATGATCACCACCCGCCTGACGGCGGTAAGCGAGCAAGTGATCACCGTGCGCAGCCTGCTGCCGCAGATTTTAGAGCGCCAGCGCGCCCAACTGTTGGAACGCTTAGAAGTCGCCAAAACCGAACTCGACCCCCAGCGCCTGGAAGCCGAACTGGTGCTGGTAGCGCAAAAAGCCGATGTGGATGAAGAGCTAGACCGCCTAACGGCGCATATCGAAGAAGTGAGCCACCAGCTCGCCCAGAAAGGCCCCAAAGGCCGCCGGTTGGATTTCCTAATGCAAGAGCTCAACCGGGAAGCCAACACACTGTCTTCAAAATCCGTGGTGGCGGAGACGACACGCTGTGCGGTGGAGTTGAAGGTGTTGATTGAGCAGATGCGGGAGCAGATTCAGAATATTGAGTGACGAAGTATTGGCCTTGCTGAACTGATAAAGACAATGCGCCATCCTCTTCAATCTAAGCCGATGAGTCAATGTGCGAGTACTTTGACTCGCCGCATAGCCACTGACGCTGTAGCTGTCTACTGAATTAGCTAATAGCCACCCCACATTGTTGTGGGGTACGTAATTTAAAAATGGCAAATACTAGCGCAATCGGTAAACGCATATTGATTGTCTTTACCAGAGGCAGATGTTCAAAGTTCAGTGGTTTATACATGCTAAAAACTAATGGGCTTTGCGGGTGCGCAATCAGGGCCAGTGAACTGCCGATGGCGAGTAGATTGTCTTTAAATTAGAACAGGTGTACGACTGCAGCTTCTCTGCTAACAACCTACGCTACATGCTGCGGCTTTGCCGAGGCTTACACCGATGTGTGGATTGTCTCGACACTGTTGAGACAATTGTCATGGAGCAACTTTTTAGATTCGATCTACTTAAAAGATACGCTTAAGCGCGACTTTTATAGCCAGATTTACGCGCAAGAGAGCTGGAGCAATTTCTGTTGGAGCAGGCTTTAGCTTTGTCGCATGGCAAAAAGCATCGACCTGCTGTTTAACAACCGCCGCCTGAAACGCCTCGTTGCCATCGACTTGAAACTGGGCGACAGTCCGATCCCGCGTGATCGCTGCAGTATTTGAGCGGGAGGGAAAACACATTGACCACAAACTTCCCATCAATCTCGATGAACGGATGCATGCGCACCTATAGAAGGCGAACGCATTGAGTACACAACTTGCTGGAACTTTGGTGTGATCATCTGCAACCGATGTGCCTAGCGAACCAGCTCGCAAATCTTGACGGCGGCTAAGTAGAGTGGTGATCGGTCAGGATCACGATGTCAGGTATTTTTGCTCACGACGCCTATCAAACATTAAAGGCTTCTTGCTGCATGATTTTCTCCGCTCGGCTGATCCCTAACCGCTGTGCAACCAATTGCCACTGCTTCACTGCATTTAAAACTTCATCGTAAATTTGTATCGCTTCGGTTTGCGTGAGCCTGAAGAAATCTTGCACTTCAAAGGCAAGCTGGTAGTCGAGCGCGTTGTCTGTATCGGTAATATTCAGGTGAAGACCTTGCTTTCCCACAATGGGGTTTAAATCGTAAGCAGGTGATAGCTTCCAGCCCTTATCAGTTAACAGAAAACCGTGATTACGCAGGTGGTCATCTGTATTAGATACCGCAATGTTAAACACTATCCGTCGCCATAATTGGGCAAGATCAGCTTTTGTTTGCGCCCCTTGATTCGAGAGAAATTCTGCGATTTCAAGATAACTAGCACCCTGCGAATGCTCACCATCATAGTACTGGAGTTGCGTCATTGCGGATGAAAAATGTAGGCGTTTTTCACCCCTTCGATCAAAGCGTTTGGTCAAAAAGGTATGGTGCTGAGTCGAGAATTTTCGGATCTCGCTTGGAAACATCTCAATACCGGCCACTAAAGCAAGCTCATAACACACCATCTCCCACGCACCGATATCGTAGGTGTCATTTAAATTTGGAAATTTAGCTATCCAAAGGTGATTTTGCTCGTCAGTAACACAGGCTTTTGGCCTTGCACCGCCCAAAGAAGAGCCGGGAGAAATCAACATTTTCAACCACCGATAGTATTCATCACTGTCGATGTTATCGTCTTTTTCAATTTGGATGGCGGCATGCTCTAACTCGCGAAGCGCTGCCATGGGGGGCGCCGCAAATTCGGTATTATTATCAAGAAAATGAGGTGAGTCTGGTCTTTTAAAGCGAATTCCACCCATGCGGTAGGAATCATGTACCCCAAGCAAATAATCGAGCTCCGTTAATCGATTACTCGGCCGAATACCTTTGCGATTTTCGATAGCCGCCCTGCGCTGCATCAGAATACGTCCCCAGCGATCTGGCGATGAATCTAAAAATGCACGAAAGTTTTTATCTGCTTCGTCATTGTGAAACTCACCGGCATGCAGAGTCAGCAAGGGGTCAATTTGCAAACAGTAGGGTGATTTTAAAAAAGCTCTGTCATAGGCAAAGCTAAATACGCCGCCACGACTTGAGTCACTATAAGCCAACTGACCAATTAATAATGGTTGCTCAATGGGATGCCAATCTGCATAAACCTCTACCAACTCACGGCTCATTTTGAACCTTCCAGAAGTTTGATGTTTTGCAGTTTGATGCCTAGCTCGTCATGTGCGGCCACTTCAGAGAAGTTACTTTCCATGCCCAACACAGCCATGATTTTCAAATAGGAGCCAATTGCCACACCAGGATCGCCAGCAAATACCTTGTTCACGGTTTTATGATCAAAACCTGTTCGCTCGCAGAGCATCTTCTTGGTTAACCCACGTCGCTTCATCGCTAGCAACAAATCCTCACCAAAATGAGTGAGAATTTTGCGCTGCTTTGGAAACAGCACGCTGTGTAAGTTTCGCTTTGCCATACAACCACCAATGAAGGGACTATATTCCCATTTTTAAAGATATAATGGGAATATAGTCCATCTTTTAGAATTAGCAAATCGATGCACGCAAAGTAGGGACTATATTCCCATATTTTGTATAATTATGGGAATATAGTCCTATTTTTAAGCGCTTCAGCTTTGGTTGATAGCTTCTTGTAAATACCAGTCGCTGGCTTGGGCATTTTCCACCCGTAGCAGGGTAAGGTAGTGAGTCCAGCTCAATTCGGTACTCACTGCGTGCCGTTTTGGAAAGCTCTGATAAAACTGGCGCATATTGCGTAGGTTGGTGACATCAAAGCCCTTTCCCTGATGCTCGGTTAGCTGTTACGAGAGCTGCTATTGCTTACCATACTCAGCACGATGATTGCCTTGCTGTTAGTGCTCGCTTGTTAAGTCATTGGTCGATGCCCCCGACCGAGTTGCCGATCTGTGCTAACGCCCTGGCCTTGAGATGCGCAATATGAAATGCACCGCATTCCAACAAGAACGCATCGAGGACTCCATCATGGGCAACAACACCAAGATTGATTTCATCTACCTCTCCGAGCAGGACATGATTCGTGCCGGCGTGACCGATATGGCCGCCTGTGTGGACACCATGGAAGAGGTCTTCCACCTGCTTCACATCGGCGATTACCGCATGGCTGGGCCCAACAACGACTCCCACGGCGCGATGATCATGTTCCCAGATGAGTCGCCGTTTCCCACCATGCCGAAACCGACGGCCGATCGCCGCATGATGGCGATGCCGGCCTATCTGGGCGGCAGCTTCTGCACCTCCGGTGTGAAGTGGTACGGCTCCAACATCGCCAATCGTGAAAAGGGACTGCCCCGCTCCATCCTGATGTTCACGCTGACCGACCCGGACACTGCCGCGCCGTTGGCGTACATGTCGGCCAATCTGCTGTCGGCCTACCGCACCGGCGCCGTGCCAGGTGTCGGCGCTCGCCATCTGGCCCGCAAGGATTCCCGCGTTATCGGCCTGCTGGGCCCGGGGGTGATGGGCCGCACGAGCGTGGCCGCGTTCATGGCGGTCTGCCCGGAGATCGACACCATCAAAATCAAGGGGCGCAGCGAGAAGAACATCAACGGCTTCATCGAGTGGGTGAAGGAGCACTACCCACAGGTCACCAACCTCCAGGTCGTCGATTCCGAGGAAGCGGTGGTGCGCGATGCGGACATCGTGACCTACTGCGCCTCCGGGGAAGTCGGTAACCCCGACCTCTACCCGATGGTCAAGCGCGAGTGGGTCAAGCCTGGTGCTTTTCTGGCAATGCCGGCGCCGTGCAACTTCGATGCCGGCATGGAAGCGCCGGACATCCGCAAGGTGCTCGATGACACCGGCCTTTACGAAGCCTGGTACGAGGAAGTGCCCAAGCCCGCCCATAACGTGATTCCGCTGGTCGGCGTGAAGTTCATGGACATGCTCCATGCCGGCACTCTCGAGGCCAGCGCGCTGGAAGACCTGGGCGCTATCGTCTCTGGTGACAGCCCAGGCCGTCAGAACGACGAGGAGATCGTCATGATGTCGGTCGGCGGCATGCCGGTCGAAGACGTTGCCTGGGCCACGGTCGTCTACCGCAAGGCCGTGGAGCAGGGCATTGGCGTAAAGCTGAACCTGTGGGATGAGCCCGCGCTGAAATAAGGCGTCGGCATCTCTCATTCGCGGGCATCGCCTCTCGGCTGATGCTCGCCCTTCTCATTGATTGCAAAGCGAGCGTTCTCTAATGACTACGATCACCAAGGTCAAAACCGGCTCCAAATTCGAGGAACACGCCAGCTATTCACGCGTGATGGCCGTCGACAACTGGATCCTTGTCTCCAACACTGCCGGGCGTAACCCGGACACCAAGGAGATTCCAGACGACGTCAGTGAGCAGTTGAAGCAGGTCTTCGCCAACATCGAACGCGGGCTTTCAGCCGTCGATAGCGACCTTTCCGACGTGGTATCTGCCAGGATTTTCATTCAGAACCCGGCCGACACTGAAACGGTCATGACCCTGTTCGGCGAAACCATGCGCGGCGTCGACCCGGTCATTACCGTCACCTGCCCGCCGCTCGGCGCCGAGGTCTACAAGGTCGAGCTGGAAGTGACCGCTTACCGAGGCGCCGGCAGCGCCGAGACCATCCGGATCGACACCTCCGCTCAGTGAGGCGTCGTTCGGCCCTATAACTTGATCCAACGCGGTATGGCCAGCCTGACCCGGGCATACTGCGTTGAACGATCAACCGATCAGGACGCGTTCATGGCACCGACTATCGCACCCGTCGAGACCTCCAACGACTTTCCCGCCTCGACCACCGTGGTCATCATCGGTGGCGGCATTATCGGCCTGACCGCTGCCCTGACGCTCGCCGAGCGCGGCGTGCCCGTCACGGTACTGGAAAAGGGCCACATCGCCGGTGAGCAATCCTCCCGCAACCTGGGCTGGATTCGCAAGACCAGCCGCCACGGCGAGGATGTGCCGCTGGCGCTGGCTTCCGACCGGCTATGGGCCACCATGGCTGAGCGCACCGGCAGCGACGTGGGGTATCGCCAGTCGGGCATCATGTTTTTGTCGCGCACGCCCGATCAGCTCGCCGTGCATGAAGCCTGGCTCGATTCGGTCGCGGCGCTGTCGCTGGACTCCCGACTGTTGAGCGCGCGCGAGATCGACGCGCAGGTGCCGGGCGGTCGCGATGACTGGGCTGGCGCCATCTTCACGCCATCTGACGGCTACGCTGAGCCTACGCTTGCCTCCAGCGCCATCGCTCGGGCGGCCATTGCACGGGGCGCGGTGATCGTCGAACACTGTGCAGTGCGCAATATTACCCGCACCGGCGGGCAGGTGAGCGGGGTGGTAACCGAGCGCGGCGAAATTCGCTGCGATCAGGTACTGCTGGCTGGCGGCATGTGGTCCCGGCGGTTTCTGGGCAATATCGGCATCTCCCTGCCCACCTTGCCGCTGATTCTGTCGGTGTTTCGAACCGGCGCCATGGAAGGCCCCACCAACAGCGCCGTTGGCGGGCCGGATTTCTCTTTTCGAAAGCACAAGGATGGCGGCTTCATCGTGACCCAGCGTGGTGCACTTGATGCCCCGCTGACGCTGGATCATCTGCTGGTCGGCTCCAAGTATTTAAGCGCACTGCGCGCCCAGCGGGGGCTTTTGCGGATATCGCTGGGCAAGCACTTTTGGCGGGATCTCGCGCTGCCACGGCGCTGGAAAAACGGCAACTCGCCCTTCGAACGCGTGCGTACCCTGGATCCGCCGATCAATCAAATGCTCAACCGTGATGCCCACCACAATCTGTCCGCGGCATGGCCGGTGTTCGAAAAGGCGACCATCGAAGAAGCCTGGGCAGGCATGATCGACATCACACCGGACTCCAACCCGGTCATTGATGCGGTGCCCGGCGTGCCGGGGCTGACCCTGGCTTCCGGCTTCTCCGGCCACGGCTTTGGCACCTCGCCGGCGGCCGGCCAGCTCGCCGCGGATCTGATCATGAACAACGAGCCGATCATTGATCCAAGGCCTTACCGGTTCGGGAGGTTCTAAACTGTGCGGAGCGTCTATGTCACGCTCTGCCCACACCCAGGGGCGTAGCTAACGGTGGCTTCTGGAACAGCCGTAACCTCCTTCTGCTCCATATATCCAAAATCTCACCCGAGAAAACGCCAGGCTCGTCCTGGCTGGACGTCTTTTGCCAGCCTCGAGACCCGGTCTGGTCGGATTGCGATTGTCATGGCGGCGATGGTTCTTCGCTCGCCACCAGGTTCAGTACGCCCTCTGCCCAATCCAGAGCGACCTCAGAGGCCGCAAGCGATCCGCTGGCATCGTGACGGCCAAACTCGCCGATTCGCGTTGCGCCACAGGCCAGTAGCGCCTCGGTGAGCAGTTCGCCGCCGCGTGAGTAGGTTCTGGTGTAGCTACTGTCGCCCAGCCCCATGCTCGCAAAACGCACGCCGGATAGGTCGGGAGCATCATCGCGCAGCGTCGCGTAGAAATCTTGGGCGCCGCCTGGCACCTCGCCATCGCCGTAGGTTGAGCAGACGATGAGGTAGAACCGGGTCGGGTCGAGCGAGTGCGGGTCAACATCGCCCAGATCGGCCACGTCAACCGCGCAGCGCCCATCAAGGGCCTGCTCGAGCTCCTCGGCGACCAGCTCGGCATTGCCGGACTCGGTGCCGAATAGAATGCTGACCGCCAGGTCGCCCAGGCTGTCGCCGTCACCCGTATTGAGGTGCGACGCACGCTCGACCACCAGCGACTCATCCCGCGCCGACGCTAAAAGCGCCTCCAGCGTGGCCAGCTTGGTGCGTACCCGCCCTGGAGAGGTCTGGGTACGCTCTAGGTGGTCGATACGCCGCCAGCCGTCGATGTCGGTGGCCTCTTCATGAGGGCTAAGCCCCTGGCGAGTGCAGTGCACCTCACCTGCCGCGATATCCGCGCCAATCACGCCAGCCAGTGCCCGTGCGTCGGTGCGCTGATCGGGAATCGTGCCTCGGGCGCCGCGGCGCAACCAGCCGGCCAGGTAGAGTCCCGCCTCGACGCGGCCGGTCTCAGATACCGCCGGATACTCGGCGAGCGCGTGTGCTATGGCGTCCTCCGGGTCGGGCACGAAACCGATGGCGGTTATGACCGAATCCAGCGCCAGCGCGACGGTCTCGCCGCCATGACGCAGAGTGATACCTTCGACCTGCGCCTGCCCATCGATGCGTTTGGGCACTGTCTCGAACCACCACTCGACCATCATCCGCGGCTCGCCCTCGAGGTCGACGCTGTCTGCCCCGGGTAGCGTACGCAGCGCGTCCAGCCGGGCATCCTTGCCTTCCGGCACGCTATCCAGATCGACACCGTGAAGGCGATGCCGAATAGCTGAAAAGCCGCCCAGCTCGCGGATCATCACCGGGTCGAAGCGGGCCTTCTCCGCGCTCGAGCGGCCGATGATGTGCAGCGTATCGATCTCACGTGTCAGCTTCCCGTGAACGGCGTCGTCGATGTCGCTGCCCTCGAGTTCGGCGGCGCGAATCGACAGCAGCCGCAACACGTCGATGGCTACATTCCCCTGACCCAAGATTGCCACGCGCCGACCAAGCGTCGGCGTCTCGGTCTCGTCCGGGTGGCCGTTGAGTCGGCGGGTAATACTGCCCGCACCCACTACGCCCGTAAGCAGGTCACCGGGAATCTCCAGCGGCCGATCCGCACGTACACCGGAGGCAAGCACCACGGCGTCGTAGTTCGTGCGCAGCGCATCGAAAGACACCTGCTGGCCGATGGTCGTATTGCCGATAAAACGCACGTTCGGCGCATCGAACAGGCGATCAAACTGGCGTGAGACGGCTTTGGTGCCCTGATGATCGCCTGCCACGCCGTAGCGCAGCAGACCGTAGGGTACGGGGAGGCGGTCAAACAGATCGATATGGGCGCCGGGCATGCGGCGCTGGACTTCTTTTGCCGTAAAGCAGCCCGCCGGCCCAGAGCCGACAATGGCGACGTGCGGGGTCGCCTCGGCTTCCGTTGCCGAGGGCGTTGGCCCACCCGTAGAAACGGGCACGCGCCCCTTGGCGAGCGGCTTTACGTCGCGCCAGGTCACCGGCAGCGAGAGCATGCCACGGAAGACCCAACCGCCGATGGTGGGGGCGCGGTCGGGATGCAGTTCAAGGCCATTCAGGTGATTGAACAGCAGCGGCAGCGCCACATCGGCAATCTCCGCCCGCGCCGCCCGGGCGCCCAGACACACATGCGTGCCCTTGCTGAACGCCAGGTGCGGTTTGACCTCGCGGTAAATATCGAATTTGTCCGCGCGATCCCAGATCGATTCATCGCGGTTGGCCGAGAGAATACAAATGCCTAGCCGTGCCCCTTCCGGCAGCTCGACGCCGGCCAGCACAGTGCGTTTCGTGGTCTGGCGCGAATAAAGCCCGATGGGCGCTACCCAGCGAATGGTTTCATCGAACACCGTAGACCATAGGCTCGGGTCGCGTTCCACCGCCTGGCGCTGGTCGGGGTGGGTCAACATCGCCCAAGCCGCCACGCCCAGGGCGTCCCGGGGCTCGTTCAAACCGCCGCCGATGCTCATCTTGATGTTGGCGCGAATCTTTTCCAGCGGCATCTGATCCTCGGGGGAGGAGAGCAGCGAGGAGAGAAGGGAGTGGTCGCGGTTGTGAAGGTGCCACTCGAGCATCTCATCGAGGGCGACATCCACTTCATCGAAAGAGCGCTTGCCCGCGGCCCAAACGTCCGGGTCGTCCCCGTAGTTACCGGTTGCGTCAATCAGCGTCTGTGACCAGCGCTGCAGGTCTTCTGCCGAGGCGTTGTAGAGCCCGAGCAGTGATCTCAGGCATTCGGCCACAAAGGGCGCTGAAAAATCCCAGATCAGATCAGCCCCCGGCCCCTTGTCGATGAAGCGGGCCAGTTGCTCGCGGCCCTTTTCATGAAAGGTATGCGTCCAGACGTTTTTAACCGCATTGGGCTTGAACACGCTCTGCCACTGGCGGCGCTCGCGGTAGTGCTCCGGGTCGTCGCGGCGCAGCATCGAATGCCCCATGGCGCGGATCTGGAGCGAATCCGTTTCGTTGGCTGAATAGGTTTCCTGGTCGTGCTCGGTGGTAATCACGGCGTCGTAGCTGGTGATCAGATAGCGGTTGACGCTGGGCACCCAATGAACCCCGCCCTCGCGCCGCAGGCGTTCGTAGATTGGAAACGGATCGTCATACAGTGTCTTGAGATCGACCCAGTTTGCCACGGGGGCGGGGCGAGTTTTCATTGGCTTATTCATAGGATCTCCATGAAGGGGCACTTAGACGGTGCTTACGCCCGGCGCCCCATGCTCTATCTTGAGCGGTTCTAATCGCTCAGGTCCGGCTCGAACAGCCCCTTGTTCATCTTGAACTTGACCCAGACGATGGCAATCAGGCTGACAATACCCAGCACCACGCCCAGTAGCGTATAGATCAGGGTGGTCATCTCAGGCGATGGGGAAGCGTTGGCTGCCACGTAGGCCATGCCGATGATGCCTAGAATCTGCGGCAGCGGGTAAAAGGGCGTGCGGTAAGGGCGGCGATGCTCGGGGCGGCGACGACGCAGCACCATCACATCGATATGCGCGACGATGTAGGCAAACAGCCAACTGGTCGCCGCAGCGATCACCAGCGCGATGATCTGATCGGGTTCGATCAGCAAAAAAGGCACGACCACGCCCAGCGCCAGAAAGGTGATGCCGACCCAGGGCGTGTTATAGCGCGGGTGCATCTTGCCCATGATCGAAAACGCCTGGCCGTTATCGGCCATGCCCGAGAGCATGCGCGGTACGGCGGCAAGCACGGTATTGACCGTGCTGCAGGTCGCGGTCACGCCCATTACGGTGGCAATAATCAGGCCCGCTTTGCCAAACACGCTATTGACCAGATCTAGATACGGCAGGGGCGAGGTGGTTAAGGTCTCAACGGAAAGATAGTGGCCGGCGCCGAGGCAGAAGATCGAGAACAGCACAAAGATGATGCCCAGCGACAGGAACATAGCGCGGGGAATCCGCTTTTCCGGCTGACGAATATCGTTGATCATCGGGCAGATGAACTCACAGCCGACGAACATCCACATGGCCAGGGCGACCAGGCCGATAAAGCTGCCGTCGACAATGCCTCCGATGCCCCAGTCGATGCCTGCGGCGGCCTGAGCCACCTCCGGCGACGGCGGCTGGAGCAGGGCGGTGGCGCCCACGAGTAAGATGGCAACGATCATGGCGAAGGTGAACACGTTCTGAAGCTTGGCGAAGACGTCGGTGCCGAGAATATTGAGCACGGCCAGCGTCGCCAGCAGCAGGATTGGTACCAGATGCGACGGCAGCATTTCGGGGAACAGCGTCTGCAGCAGGGCATCCACCAGCAGAAATTCGGCAGGAATCGCGAAGATGGCCACCACCACGTAGCCTGCAAACACCGAGACGATGGCCGGGAAATGACCGATGGCCTTTTGAGTATAGGTGGCAAGCGTGCCCGCCTGCGGATACATCAGCGAAAGTTCTGAGAAGGACATGGCGTTGCAGACGGCAAGCAAGGTGGCCACCAGCATGGCGGCCAGAAAACTCAAGCCGCCGATGCCAAAGCCCATCAATGCCGATGCCATTGCGCCCTGCACCACCACGGTTCCCACACAGATCGCGATCATGGTCTTGAAACCGATGTGTTGACGCGCAGGGGCGCTTACCTGGGGCGCGGGGCCCGCCTTCGAGGTGTTGAGCATGATGAGTAATCTCCTGGCCGGTTGAATTCTTGTTTGGTTGACACGGACAACCTGATATCCAATCTGCACCTTACTCACCGACCATTCTTGTTCTCTGCTGCCAGAAATTTTCCCCTGCCTGCCTACTTCTGTCTTAACTCTCCTGTATCACGGCCGGCCTCCCCCATCCGGGGGATACCCAGGCGGCTTAACAGCGCCGACGATAAAAATGTACGTGGCCATTGGTTGCCTTACACCTTACCCCTGTCTCAGGAGACAACCCCATGACAACAACTCCTTCCCACACTGACTGGATCTCGGTTGCTGGCCTTGAAAAGGGCTTCGCGACGGGTTCCTATGCGCTGGACAACTCGGCAGACCTCACCGGCAAGCAGGTTGAGCTGCACGCCGCCGACGGCAGTGTTCGCCGTCTCGAGTTCGATCAGGATCAGCTGGCCATCGATGGCGGCGAGGCGGTCAAGGTGCGCATCACATCGTTACGTGAACGTGTCTATCTGCTTGACTGGCTGGATGAACGCACCCGTCCGGCGACTTCGTACACCGTGGTGCTGGATACCCTGACTGACAGCTACACTCAGGTCATCGGCACCTTGCCCACGTTTGATGTCATCAAAACCGGCCTCTATGAGCGCGCACTGTGCGGCCGCCCGCTGACCGACGTCAAGGTCGACATCAGCCACGGCGCGGTGAACAAACCCTACAGCGACGGCGCCTGCCCGCATGCCAAGACCGACGAGCTAATCGGGGTGCGCAACCTCTACCGTTACAGTCCGACCGAGGTGTACGAACATACCTATCTGAACGAGAACTTCTACACCTGGCACTGCCTGAAAGGCGTGGAGCAGGGGCTGTGCGACACTGATGCCTGCCACTACTACAAGATTGCCGATGCGCTTTATCTGTTCATCTGGCGCGAGAAGATCGTCCCGACGCTCGGCATCGTCATGATCGATGAACAGAATCACCGCAGCGACGGCAAGATCTTCGGCGTTGGCGACACCGAAGACGCGCCGCTGGCCAACTTCCCGATGGCTTCCTACTGTCAGCGCCTGGCCGATACGGAGTATCCCGATGACCTCTGATACCAAAACCGTCGTCATTACCGGCGCCGGCACCGGCGTGGGTGAAGCCTGCGCGCGTCAGCAGGCCGCGCTTGGCCATAACGTTGTATTGATTGGACGTCGCAAGGCACCCCTCGAAGCGCTGGCGGCGGACACCGGCGGGCTGGTGCTCGCCGGCGACGCCGCCAGCGCCACAGAATGGGAGGGGTTCTGCCAGCGCATTCTCGAGGCCTATGGCCGGATCGACAGCCTGATCTGCAGCGCGGGGGGCCACGGCCTCGGCACGGCCACCGAGATGTCCGACGATGACTGGCATCAATCGATGCGTCTCAATCTGGATACCGCCTTCTACAGCGCACGCGCCTGTCTGCCACACCTGATCAAGCAGCAGGGCACCATGGTGTTGCTGGGGTCGTTGGCTTCGTTTCAGGCCGGTGGTGAGGTCTGCGGCTACACCACCGCCAAGCACGCGATTGTGGGGCTGACACGTTCCATGGCTCGTGACTTCGGCCCTCAGGGCGTGAGGGTCAACTGTGTCTGCCCGGGGTGGATTCGAACGCCCATGGCCGATGAAGAAATGCAGCCGCTGATGGCGCACTACAGCGAGTCCCTCGATGATGCCTACGCCCGTGTGACGCAGCACGTGCCCCTGCGGCGGCCAGCCAGTGCCCACGAAATCGCCGAGGTCTGTCACTTTCTGATCAGCCCGGCCTCCGCCATCATTACCGGCAGCATGATCATGGCCGACGGCGGCTCGCATATCGTCGACACCCCCACCCTCGCTTTCGAGGCCCTCTAGGAGACGACAGGGCGACCGGGCTGCCCATGGCCCGGTTGCCCTGTCCCGGATCAATGGAGTCCGTTCATGAGTATTCGTATCGATTACAGCGGCCAGCACGTACTGGTCACCGGCGGTGCCCAGGGCATCGGCGAGGCTATCGTGACCCGTTTTGCCGAGGCCGGTGCCCGCGTCACGCTGGCCGACATCAACGGCGACCAGGCCACGCGGGTAGCTGAAAAGCTCACGGCTGAGGGGCATCGGGTTCAGGCTTACGCCGTGGATCTCTCCGATGAGGCCACCACACGCGCCATGATAGCGGTCAGCGACCCCATCGACGTGCTGGTGCACAACGCGGGCTACTTTCCGCTCACGCCCTTTGAAGATCTCACCCTTGACCAGGTCGAACGCACCTTCGCCGTTAACGTGCAGTCGCTGTTCTGGATGACACAAGCGCTGCTGCCTTCTTTCAAGCAGAAGGGGCAGGGCGTGATCCTGTGTACTTCCTCGGTCACCGGCAATCGGGTCGCGTATCCGGGGCTGACCCATTACGCCGCGTCCAAGGCCGCGGTTAACGGCTTCATCCGCAACACCGCACTGGAAATGGGCGGTTTGGGCATCCGCATCAACGGCGTCGAGCCGGGCATGATCCGCACCCCGGCGATGGACAACCTCGGTGACGACGAGCACAGCCAGCGCCTCGAGCGCGGCATTCCGCTGGGCCACCTGGGGGCACCGGAGGACATCGCCAACGCCATGCTGTTTCTGGGCTCTGATCTGGCCAAGTACATCACTGGCCAGACCATCATCGTCGATGGCGGCGCCCTGCTGCCGGAAAGCGTGACCGCGCTCGACTGAGCCACTATGGGTCATTGGGCAACAAATTTCCGTTGCTTGCACACGGCCGACTCGCTATGTTGGAGGTATCAATCAACATGGAGTCGGCTAGCCATGCAGTCTCCCCAGGAACTGGGTGTCTACTGTCTGAACGCCTTCACCCGTGCCGTGCCCGCTTCGCTGGCAGCGTTCTACCATATCGACGACGGACTGAGTGCGTTTGATTTCCAGCTTTACGGCGATCCCACGCAGATGCACGACAGCTACCTGCGCCGCTACCGGCACCTTGACCCGCTTCAGCCCGGTTACTGCCAGCAGATCGGCCGAGGTGTCGTGTCACTGCGCGATGCCCAGGCGCTTCAATCGAAACAGCGTAATGAGGGGTATCAGACGTTTCTGAGCCAGCACGATGTCGTGGATGTAACCGAAGTCATGTTCTACCGCCGGAACCGCCCGGTGATGGGCATGTCGTTGCTGCGCAAGTCACGCTTCGGGAGTTTTACCCCCCAGGAACTGAACACGCTGCAATCGCTTCAGGAAATGCTGCAGCTGGCCGTCTCGACCCGCGCCAGTGAGATTGCCCCGGCGCAGGCCGAACTCCACCACAGGCCGTTGACCGAGCGTGAGGCGCAGCTTTTGCCGCTGGTACGCCAGGGTTTGAGCAACAAGGTCATGGCGCGTGAGCTCGGCATTGCGCCCTCCACGATCAAGACCCACCTCGATCATCTGTATCGTAAATTCGATGTCACCAACCGCACCGAGTTGGTCGGGCGACTCTACTCGTAGCCCGCTTCACCCTGCTCGATAGGCTATGAAGCCCTCAGCGCAGTTGCCTTCTTATAGTGATTAGCGGACGTCCCCACATGCCCACCCTACGCTACCTCACGTTAGCCCTGCTGCTCGCTATGTCGAGCATATTCTCGACCACTGCCCAGGCAAACGAGGCAACCTGGCAGGCGCTACAGGAGGGCGGTTTAGTGATTCTCATGCGCCACTCCCTGGCCCCTGGCATTGGTGATCCGCCCGGGTTTGAGCGTGGCAGTTGCGAGACTCAGCGCAATCTCTCTGCGGCTGGTCGCGCTCAGGCGCAAGCCGCTGGGCGTGCGTTTCGTGCGCGGGATATTCCCATTGCGGCGGTTTACTCATCAAGCTGGTGTCGTGCGCTGGATACCGCCGAGTTAATGGCGTTGGGGCCTGTGGAGCCTACTCCCTGGCTGGACTCTTTCTTTCGCGGGCGCGGTGATCAGACGTCAATCACTCAAACCGCCCAAGAGCAGATTGCCGCATGGCAGGGGCCGGGCAATTTGCTGCTAGTCACCCATCAGGTAAATATCACGGCATTGGTGGGTAGCGGTGCGGGCTCGGGAGAAATGATTGTGGTGCGCCCAGCGGGTGATGAGATGCAGGTCGTGGGGCGGTTAAGCGTTAGCGGCCAATAATTTGCTTCTTATCCGCGCAAGACTTTATAAAGTAAAAAACGATATAGGTTAGGAATTCTTTATGAAAGCCGTTGTTTTTGAGCAGTTTTCCGCCCCGCCGACCCTTCAGCAACTGCCCGACCCTACCCCTGAGCCGCATGGCGTTGTGGTGAAGGTAATGGCCAACGGAGTCTGCCGCAGCGACTGGCATGGCTGGGTGGGGCATGATACCGATATTCAACTTCCCCATGTGCCGGGGCATGAGCTTTCCGGCGTGGTCGAAGCCGTGGGTAAGGATGTAAAAAAGTGGCGCATTGGCGACCGCGTCACGGTTCCATTCGTTGGCGGTTGCGGTACTTGCCCCGAGTGCCACTCCGGCAACCATCAGGTGTGCGATAGCCAGTTTCAGCCCGGTTTCACGCATTGGGGCTCCTTTGCTGAGTATGTGGGTATTCACTACGCCGATGTGAATTTGGTCGCGCTGCCAGAGACACTCGACTTTGCAACGGCGGCCAGCTTGGGTTGCCGGTTCGTTACCTCTTTTCGGGCAGTGGTGGATCAGGGCAAAACAGCGGCAGGCCAGTGGGTGGCCGTCCACGGCTGCGGTGGGGTTGGGCTTTCTGCCGTGATGATTGCCAACGCCGTCGGTGCCAACGTGGTGGCCATCGATATTTCTGAAGGCGCTCTAGATCTGGCCCGTCAATTGGGTGCCACTGCCACCGTGAATGCTGCCAAGGTAGCCAATGTGGTTGAAGCGGTGGCGGAGATAACCCGGGGAGGCGCTCACGTATCCCTGGATGCGCTGGGCCATCCGACAACTTGCTTTAACTCCATCAGTAATCTGCGTAAACGTGGCAAGCATGTTCAGGTTGGGCTGATGTTGGCTGAGAACAGCACACCGGCCATTCCCATGAGTAAAGTCATTGCCCACGAGCTTGAAATACTGGGCAGTCATGGCATGCAGGCCCACCGTTATGACGCCATGCTGGCGATGATCGAGTCTGGAAAGCTGGCGCCTGAAAAGCTTATTGGCAAACGCATCAATCTTGAGCAGTCGATTGAGGCGCTGATGAACATGGATAAGTTCGAAGGGGCGGGGGTGACGGTGGTGACCGAGTTTTGAGGAAATCGCAGAGACGTTTAATAACAATTTCCTTCAATGAAACGAGGCAAATTATTCGCTCCTCATCTGCGGGTTGAGGTTTTACGCTGGGCGTATTGATAAGGAGTAAGCTATGCCATCAGACACTATTCAATCAGCACGTCGCGTGATCGCCCAGCACCCGGCCAAGCGCGATGATATCGGCGATTTAGTTACCCGGCGCCCGCTGCCGGGGCCGCAGCTTGAACAGCTCGATCCATTCCTGTTTCTTAACCACCACGGCCCGCAGACTTATCCGGCCAATAATCGTGGCCTGCCGTTTGGCCCGCACCCACACCGGGGCTTTGAAACGGTCACCTTTATACTGGGAGGCTCATTGGCCCATGCCGATAGCGCCCAGCATCAAAGCGTGATCAATGCGGGCGGCGTGCAGTGGATGACTGCGGGCAGCGGCATTGTGCATGCGGAGATTTCGCCAGAGGAGTTTCTGCGCGACGGTGGCCCGTTGGAGATTCTGCAGCTGTGGGTCAACCTACCGTCGCACTTGAAAATGAGCGAGCCGCGCTACGTAGGGCTGCAACGAGAATCCATTCCTGCTATTAAGCTGCCGGGTGGTGGTGAGTTGAACCTGATCTCAGGCGAGTGGCAGGGTAATGCTGGCCCTATCGACACGCTAACCGGCGTATTTATGTCGACGCTGCGGCTGCCTGCCGGTAGCCACGAGCAACTGCTCGTGGCGCCAGGTCGACAGGTATTTCTCTACGTGGTGGATGGCGATGTCACCGTAGGTGGCGAACCCGTTAAGGCCCATCATCTGATTGAAGTGGATCGCGATGGTGATAGCCTCGACATCGCAGCTAACAGCGACGCGCGCCTGCTGTTTGGCCATGGCGAGGTGATCGATGAGCCGGTCTATTCCCACGGGCCCTTCGTGATGAATACCCGCGAAGAGATCTTTCAGGCGGTCGAGGACTATCAGAACGGCAAATTTGGCGGGCTCGACGCATAAAGGCAGCGTCAGCAGCAATTATTGCGTTTGGCGTTCGAATCCTCTTCAGGCGGCCTTACACCATGGTTGCCGCGATAGTTAGGTGATGTCGGCGGTGACCAGCCCTCTAGCAGTGCGTCATCAAGGGCGTAGATTTCGATGCCGATCGGGTGGCAAGTGGCCAGCAGATCGTCATCGGTGGCATCGCTGCCCCATAGATCCACCGATAGATCACCGCCTGGGCAGCAGGAGAGGGCACACAGTAGGTCAATCTCGGCAAATAGCTCCAGGTAGTCGCCTTCTTTGGCCGGGCAAGCCTTCATGAAGTACTGATCCTGTTCATTAAGGCCGGTGCACTGAAAGACGTTAAGCACATCGTGGATATCAAATTCGGTGAGTCCGAAGGGCGCCACGGCTCGGGTTAAGTTGGAGTGACAGTGGAAGTCGAAATCCTCACCGGTCAGCAGATGATTCACATAAGGGTCACAGCGGGTACCTAATAAATCGTGAACACGACCGCCATCCTCGTCGACACCGTAGTTTTCCAAGGTATCGGCGGTGATAGTCGCCATAGGCCGAAGGTAGGGAAGAGACGACCATAAACGATCGTGAACGCTGACATGAGCGCGCTGAAGCTGGCGCGTGCGTGAGGCCCAGAAGCGTTCTCGTGGGTTGTGCAACGACCACAGATTGAAATCTCCCACCTGAGGCCCTTGGCGAGTACACAGGCGCATTACGTGACCGGCGGGAACTTTCCAGGCGCGTGCATCACGAATTGGCACCTCTATGGTTTCTATTAGCCTCCGCTGATCGGTCGCTTTGGCAATCCGGTTGTAAAAAGCCGGGTCAACGAAAAGGGGAGAGCCTGGTTTGGCGCGGTAGGCTGGAGCTCGGTTGGCCATTGTTAGTGACTCCTTGTAAATAACGGTGGTGATGACACTTGGTGCTCAAAGAGGCCATTCACTACAGCGGCTCGCCGCGATAGTAGTGCCACAGAAACAGCGAACCCACGCTGCGCCAGGGCGCCCAGTGTTCTACCAACTGGCGGGCCTGCTTGGGCGTGGGTTTGTCTTCCATGCCTTTTAAACGGCCCAGCGCTACCCGCAGGGCGAGATCATCGGCAGGGAAAATATCCGGGCGTTTCAGCGAAAACATCAGGTAGATCTCGGCGCTCCAACGGCCAAAGCCGCGTAGCTCGGTAATCGCGGCAATGGCTTCATCATCGCTTAGCTGTTCAAGCCCCTCGGCGCTAAAAGTGCCTGCCAACTCTGCTTCTGCCAGCCCTTTGGCGTACTCGATCTTGCGCCAGGAGAGCCCTGCATCGCGCAGCGCTTGCCCCTCTACCTCCATCACTGCCTTGGCGTGCAGCTCGGGCAACAATGTATTGACACGACCCATAATAGCGCGGGCCGCTTCGGTGGATAGCTGTTGGCTAACGATGGTGGAAAAGAACGTCGCAAAACCTTTGTCGCGCTCCCGGGGTGGAGGCGCCCCCACTAGAGGCAGAGCACGGGCGATATCTGGGTCGGCCTTAGCAAGAGCCGCCATGGCATGCTTGATGGTATCTAGGTTCATGAACGTCTCAAGTATTGAGAAATAAAAAGCACACTAACAAAGCTAGAACACTAATGGGATTAAACCCATGTGGATAATCCCTTTCGCTCGCTAACTTTTTTAAACCTCGTGTATTTCTACTTTCGTCTAATCCTGCGATCATTTGCGCCATCGTGATACCAACGGGGTGGTATCCCTAGGAGTCAAACATGCAGGATTCGACAGCATCGTCGTCTCAAGGGCTGGCGCGTAACCCGCGCTTGGCAGAGTTTGTGTTGGCGCTGGGTGGCTTTGGGATAGGCACCAGCGAGTTTGTCATTATGGGCCTGATGAATCGCGTGGCGGGAGATTTAGCGGTAACGGTGCCGCAAGTGGGTTACGCAATCAGCAGCTACGCCCTGGGCGTGGTGGTCGGCGCACCGCTGATTTCGGCGCTGGCCGCGCGTGTGCCTAGGCGGCCACTGTTAATCATTCTGATGCTGGTCTTTGCGGTGGGCAACATTGCCAGTGCCATTGCGCCGGGGTTCTGGTCATTCGTCGGCCTGCGTTTTCTGGCGGGCTTGCCCCATGGGGCCTATTTTGGCATCGCGGCGCTGGTGGCGGCGGGAGCCGTGCCGATAGACCAACGGGCGCGGGCTATTTCCCGGGTGATGATGGGCTTAACGGTGGCGATTTTGATCGGCGCACCACTGGGTACCTGGGCGGGTAACCTGTTTGGCTGGCAGATCGCCTTTGCAGGTGTCGGCGGTATTGCGCTGCTCACTGCCCTGTTGATTCGGCTTTATGTGCCGGTGCAGCCCGTCGATACCCTGGCAAGCCCGGTGCGTGAACTGTCCGCGCTGCTCAAGCAGCGGGTGTTGGTCACCCTGGCGCTTGCCTGCATCGGCTGCGGCGGCATGTTCGCAATTTTTAGCTATGTGATGCCGACGTTAACCCAGCAGGCGGGTATGAGCGAGGCGCTGGGGCCACTGGTGCTGGTCATTTTTGGCCTGGGCTCTATTGCCGGTAATTTAATTGGCGGGCGCATGGCGGATAAAAACCTGATGCGCGCCATACCCACCATCCTGCTTTGGTGTGGCGTTATCCAGGGGCTGTTTTATTTTGCCGCCAATAATGTCTGGACGGGGCTGCTGTTTGTTGGCCTGGTGGGTACCAGCATGGCGCTGGCGCCTTCTTTACAAACCCGCTTAATGGATGTGGCAGAGGATGCCCAAACCATGGCGGCCTCACTGAACCACGCGGCCTTTAACGGTGCCAATGCCTTAGGGGCGTGGCTTGCTGGCCTGGCAATCAGCGCTGGCTTTAGCTGGTCGAGCACGGGCTTGGTCGGTGCGGGATTGGCACTCTGTGGTTTGGTGATTTTTGCCGCAGGGCGTTGGTTGGAAAAGCGCACCTACGGCACCGTGGCCCAGCGAGCCTAGCGTTGGCTAACGTTGCATCGTGATTGATTGGCCAGTTGGCTAGTTATCGAACAGTGATAATTAACATGGCTAAAAAGTCGAATTCTCTCTACTGTGTAAGAGTAGTAACCCATAAGGAGATGACCATGCACATTCAGGTATTGAATTCGACACGTATATTGACCCTCGGCGCGGTGGTGGCGTTAACCATTGGCTTGGCGGGCTGCGGTACTTCCACTGGCGAGCGCGCTACTAGCGGCGCGGGGGTCGGTGCTGCCGTCGGCGCGGGTGCCGCAGCCATAACCGGTGGTAGCGTCGTTCAAGGCGCCGTTATCGGCGGTGGCGTTGGTGCTGCCACCGGTGCCGCTACGGATGAAGATGACATCAACCTCGAATAAGCAATGGTTGATCTCTTAGCGACACAGCCTAAATCCGCGCATGCCCATATGAAAGTGATCCGCATGCGCGGCGTTGTAATCCGGCCCCAATACATTACCGAAGGTATGGCAGGCGCCATCCCGCGCCGCGCGTAAAAACTCACCTACCTCGCCTTCATCATCCCAGCCATTAATTAGCGTGATGCGCTGGCCGTTCTCAAACTGAAATCCCACTACATCCAGCGCTTCAGCGGTGGCGTGTTCGCTGCGCCTGCCGGTTTCACGACCGTAAACGTTACGGCAGGCAAAGCTACCCACGTGGTTAACCTGACTCACCCGGCTGCCCATAATCTCCTCGGCGGCAGGCTGTAACGCGTGGCGTTCATACATGACCCACGCCAATGCCATCGGGCAGGAGGCCACGAAACTCTGATTGAACGCGACGCCGCTAGACTGCATGCGTACGATATTGGCAAGCGGGCAGTTCGCCGTGGGGGCGTAATCGGCCAATGGTGTGTAGCGCAGCTCGCCTTCAGGGAGGGTATCTAATGCGGCTAAACAACCATTGCGGTCATCCGTCAAGCGGCTTAGCTTCAGTTGAGTGACCGGCGTAATGGGATCGTCAATATGTAGCGGTGCCCAAGGCGCCCAGTGGCGAGGAATCTCTATAAGGCCTTTTTGCAGGGCTACGCCCAGGGCAATCAAGACTAAAATAAATAGCGTACTGCGCATGCTTACCTCCCTGTACATCACTGCCAACGCTACAGTCGTCGCGCTGGGTGTGCGATACTGCGCAGCCTTGCTGCTCTGCTGCAGTCGCTCTACTTATTTTGCTACTTGTTCCGCTACTTATTTTCGCTAACTGAAGGGAAAGTACTTCATGTCCCAAGGTACGCTGTTTATCGTTTCTGCCCCATCGGGTGCTGGCAAGACTAGCTTGGTGCGCGAGCTAATCGAAAGCCTGGATGGAATTCAAGTATCGGTGTCGCACACTACGCGTGCCAAGCGCGAGGGTGAGGTGGATGGCGTCAATTATCATTTCACCGATGTGGCCGAGTTTGAAGCGATGATCACCCGGGGGGAGTTCTATGAGTATGCCAAAGTATTTGATAATTACTACGGCACCTCGCGCCAGGCGGTAGAGGTATTGCTGGCAGCGGGGCAGGACGTCATTCTGGAAATCGACTGGCAGGGCGCCCAGCAGGTACGCGAACAAATGCCTGATGCGGTGTCGATTTTTATACTACCGCCTTCGCGCAATGAACTTGAACGGCGCCTCGCTAGCCGAGGCACCGACGAGCATGCGGTGATTGCCCGGCGCATGCGCGATGCGGTGAGTGAAATGTCCCATTACCACGAATATGATTACCTCGTCGTTAACGATGACTTCACCACGGCGCTGCAGGAGTTACAATCACTGGTAATCAGCCGTCGCTTAAGTCGCCCGGTAATGACCGAGCGCCACGCGCCGCTGTTGGCTGCGCTCTTGTCACAGGCGCCTACGGTCGAGTAATCTATTCGGTTCTACATCTTTTTTTCGCTGGGTCGACGCCGTTTTTCAACTTTAAAACGGTGTCGGCCCGGTTCCGTCATAACAGGAAGGCTCCCATGGCTCGCGTAACCGTTGAAGATTGTCTTGAAAATGTTGAAAACCGTTTCAAGCTGGTGATGATTTCCACCCAGCGTGCTCGTCAGCTGGCGCGCGGCTCCCGCGATGCCCTGCTGCCCTGGGAAAATGACAAGCCTACGGTAATGGCGCTGCGTGAAATTGCCGCAGGCTTGGTTGATCACACCGTACTGGACGAGCCCGTTGAAGCCGCAGTTCGTCCGCGCCCGGCAATGGCGCCTACTCATATCGACGACTAACGTTTTCAACGAAACCGATAGAGGCGCGGTAGATGTTCACCATTGATGACCTGGCCGATAGACTCGGCGGCTATTTACCCTCGGATGAAATCCAGCAGGTCAAACGTGCCTTTTACTACGCTGAGCAGGCCCACGACGGCCAGCGGCGGCGTTCAGGCGAGCCTTACGTCACCCACCCGCTTGCGGTGGCGAATATTCTTGCCAATATGCACATGGATCATCAAAGCCTGATGGCTGCCATGCTGCACGACGTTATTGAAGACACCGGCGTTTCCAAAAAAGCCCTTGAGGCCCAGTTTGGTAAACCGGTGGCAGAACTGGTGGACGGGGTATCCAAACTTACCCAAATCACCTTTGAAGACAAAGCTGTCGCTCAAGCGGAAAACTTCCAGAAGATGGTGCTGGCGATGTCGCGAGATATTCGCGTCATTATCGTCAAGCTGGCAGATCGACTGCATAACATGCGCACCCTGGGCGCCCTGCGACCGGATAAGAAGCGCCGCATTGCCCGTGAAACGTTGGAAATTTACGCGCGCATTGCTGGACGGCTGGGTATTAATACCATTCGTATCGAGCTTGAGGATCTCTCCTTTCAAGCGATTCACCCCATGCGCGCGGAGCGCATCAAGCGTGCGGTGGCCAATGCGCGGGGGCATCGGCGCAGCGCGATGCGCGAAATCCAGTCGTCGTTGCAAAAGAGTCTGGATGAAGATGATCTTAACGGCACGGTAATTGGGCGCCAAAAGCATCTGCTGTCGATCTATAAAAAGATGCGCGACCAGCGTAAGCCCTTCGCCGAAATTATGGACGTGTTTGGTTTTCGCATCATTACCGAAGATGTGGCCAGCTGTTACCGCATTCTAGGCGTGGTGCATAACTTTTATAAGCCAGTGCCGGGGCGTTTTAAAGACTATATTGCGATCCCCAAGGCCAACGGTTACCAGAGTCTGCATACCACCCTGTTTGGCTCACGGGGTATGCCCATTGAAGTGCAGATACGCACCCGTGAAATGGAGGCCATGGCCAATAACGGTATTGCGGCTCACTGGCTTTACAAAGCGGGGCAGACATCGCACCCGATTGCCGAGGGCAGCCATGCCCGAGCCCGCGCATGGGTGAAAGGCCTGCTGGAGATGCAGCGCCACGCCGGCGACTCGCTGGAGTTTATCGAACACGTTAAGAACGACCTTTTTCCTGACGATGTCTATGTGTTCACGCCCAAAGGCGACATTATGGAGCTTCCTCAGGGCGCCACCGTGATCGACTTCGCCTACTCCGTACATACGGATATCGGCAATAACTGCATCGCTTGTAGAATCGATCGCCATTTGGCACCGCTCTCGACGCGCTTAGAGAGTGGCCAAACGCTGGAGATCATCACCGCTCCCGGCGCGAAGCCGAATCTTGCCTGGCTTAACTTTGTGACCACAGCAAAGGCGCGTTCGGCTATTCGACATGCGCTTAAACATCAGCAGCAAACCGAAGCGGTCATGCTGGGGCGGCGGTTACTCAATAAAGCGCTGGCACCGTTCGATACCAGTCTGGAAGAGCTGGATGAGAGTGTTCTCAAGCGGGCATTTAAAGAGCTGGATGTTACTTCCGAAGAGTCGCTGTTGGAGTCGCTAGGGCTGGGCAATCGCATGACCCACGTGGTGGCTCGCCGCCTGGTGGATGCCGCCCACGGGGATGATACTTATGAGCATCCCGCAGGCGTTGAAGGTAGCAAAGCCGTTATGATCAGCGGCAGCGAAGGTATGGTGATTAACTTTGCCCGCTGCTGCCATCCGCTACCGGGCGACCCGGTGGTCGGTCACCTTTCCACTGGCAAAGGCTTGGTGGTGCATCGTGCAGAGTGTAAAAACGTTGTTGATAAGAACTTTGCCGATAAAAACGACCCCGACAAGCTCTTTGCGCTGGAGTGGTCGGACACCATTGATGAAGACTTCCCAGTCGCGCTGCGTATCGAAATTGAGAGCCGCCGCGGATTAGTCGCAGAGCTTGCCGGACTGGTCACCGATGCCGATGCCAACATTGAGCGGATTGGCATTGAAGAGCGTGATGCCCACCTTTCCACCGTCAATCTGATCCTGTCGGTGAAAGGACGCGTGCATTTGGCACGCATCATTAAACGCATCCGTAACCTTCCCAACGTTGGCAAAATCACCCGACTCGCTAACTAACACCGTCTATAACAATAGGCTGATAAAAATCGGCAGCGATCGCTATTTTTTTAGCATCAAATAATTAAGTGTTACCCACTACAGGAGCGAAACAACGTATGAGCAATAAGGCTGTTATCAACACCAGCAAAGCCCCCGCGGCTATTGGCCCTTACTCCCAGGCCATTAAAGCAGGCAACACGGTTTATCTCTCTGGCCAGATCCCGCTGGATCCAGCGACCATGGCGATTGTGTCTGAGGATTTCGAAGCCCAGGCACGCCAAGTCTTCACCAACCTGAAAGCAGTGTGTGAAGAAGCGGCGGGCTCGCTAAGTGATATTGTGAAACTGAATCTCTACCTGGTGGACTTGGATAACTTTGCCATTGTGAACCAAGTCATGGAGGAGTTCTTCACCGCTCCTTTCCCCGCTCGCGCCGCCGTTGGCGTGAAAGCGCTGCCCAAAGGCAGCCAGGTGGAAGCGGAAGCGGTGATGGTGATTGGCGACTAGGCTTTGTTTAGCGCTAGCAGCCTGTCGGGCTTGACCGATCATCGCGAGAAACACGGATTTTGAGCCAAATTTATCGATCGATTGAGGCGAATAGCGCGCTATTTAACGAAATCGATCGAATAAAGTTGGCCAAAATACAGGGATTCGCAGTAGATCAGTGTTAAGTCCGACAGGCTGCTAGAAAGCCGCCCTCTTTGAGTACCTGTGCATACCCTTCGCGGTAGCTGGGAAAGCGGAACTGATAACCAGTGCTCAATAGACGCTGGTTATCGCAGCGTTTGCTCGTTCGCCGACGCAAAGGGGACTGCATGGTCTCGGTGGCTTCAACGTTAAGCTGCTCTGCCAGCCACATCATGACGTTATGCATGGTGACCGGTTCGCAGTCGCTACCCAGGTAGACATCCGCCAGGGACTCACCGCTCTCCTGATAGCGAATCAGGTGGGCGATAATGCCGGTGCAGTCGTCGCGGTGGATACGGTTGGAGTACACCACGGGAGTGATCGCGGCAACACGGCCTTCAGCGACCTGATGAATCAGCCGGTCGCGGCCTGGGCCGTAAATGCCGGAAAAACGAATCACCGTACCGGGCAGCGAATGATTAATCAGCGCCTGTTCGGCTTCACACATCAGCGTGCCAGAGAAGCTCGTCGAATCGGGAGGCGTCTCTTCGTTAACGACTTCGCCTTCCTGTTGCCCATGCACGCTGGTCGACGAGACAAAAAATACCCGGCGCGGCGGCGTTTTATGCTGTTCTAATACACTCAGCACTCGCTTTAAGCCTTCAGGGTAGGCGCTTTGATAGGCGCTCTCTTCGAAACGGTCAGCGCTGACGGTATACACCACATAGTCAGCCTGGGGCAGGCTTTTGGGGCCGGCTTCTTCAAGATCGTTTAAATCCAGCTTCAGCGGTTTAATGCCGGTGCCTTTCAAGGCTTCCACGTTGCGACGTAAGCCAATCACCTGGTGTCCTTCCTCAAGCAGTTCGCGCCCAAGGTTGATCCCTATATCGCCACAGCCGATAATCAGTACGGTTAGCTTCACCGTGCTCACTCCTCTTGATTAATATTCCCTATTAGATGCAAAGTCTCTACCAAATATGAGATTGTCGGATGAGAAGACCAACGGCAGAGCTTGCTTGTCCTTTTCCATCCCGCTGACTGTCACTTTGTTAGTCACACGCTGCTACGAGAGGATGCCACTGGCACCGCTATGACTTTAACAGAACTTCGCTATATCGTAACCCTTGCCCAAGAGCGTCACTTTGGTCGCGCGGCAGAACGCTGCCATGTTTCACAGCCCACGCTCTCGGTGGCGGTGAAAAAGCTGGAAGAAGAGCTCGAAACGCCGCTGTTTGAGCGTTCCAAGTCCACCGTCCAGGTTACCCCGCTGGGTGAAAAAATCGTCGCCCAGGCTCAGCGTGTACTTGAGCAGAGCAGCCTGATTTTTGAGCTCGCCAGTGCGGGTAAAGATCAGTTGGCCAACCCGCTGCGCATTGGGGCGATTTACACCATTGGGCCCTATCTGTTTCCCCATTTAGTGCCTGCCCTGGCGAACGCGGCCCCGCAAATGCCGCTGTATATTGAAGAGGGCATGACCGGTACGCTGCGCGCCAAGCTTAGAAGCGGCGAGCTGGATGTGATTATTGTCGCGTTGCCGTTTACCGAAACCGATGTAGTGACCAAGCCGATCTACGACGAAGCCTTTGAAGTGCTCATCCCCGCCAATCACCCTTGGGTCGAGCGGGAGGCGATCAATAAAGAGGACTTACTCGAAGAGCGCCTACTGCTGCTTGGCGAAGGCCACTGCTTCCGCGATCAAATTCTGGAAGCCTGCCCGGCGATTACCCAAAAGCTCAACAGCCCCAACAATACGCTGATTGCCGAAGGCGGGTCGCTGGAAACCATTCGCCATATGGTGGCCTCTCGATTAGGTATCACTGTGTTGCCGCAGTCGGCTCTGGGTACCGACCAGTATGAAAATGCCATGCTGGCGAGCCGACCCTTTGTTGACCCAGCGCCCTCGCGCACCGTGGCGATCGCCTGGCGGGCGAGCTTCCCCCGTCCCAAAGCTATTGAGGCGCTGATTCAGGCAATTAGCCACTGCCGCCAACCGACTAAAGCCGTGAAAAGCGCCCCATGAGTGATCTTTCCGCGCCCATCACCGCGCTGAAGGGCGTTGGCGAAGCGCTGGCGCTAAAGCTTGGCCGGTTAGGGATCGAGCGGGTGAGCGATCTGCTGTTTCACCTGCCGCTACGCTATCAGGATCGCACGCGACTGACACCGATTGGCCTGCTGCGCGCGGGGCAGGAGGCGGTGATTGAGGGCGAAGTGACCGCCTGCGACGTGGTCAAAGGGCGCCGCCGCAGCCTGCTGGTGCGCCTGCGTGATGCTAGCGGTATTTTGAGCCTGCGCTTTTTTCACTTCTCACCGGCCCAGCAGCAACAGATGCGTCCTGGCGCCACGGTGCGGGCTTTTGGCGAAGCGCGGGCCGGGGCGACCGGTTTAGAGATCTATCACCCGGAATACCGGCTCAGCGGCGGTAGTGAGACCCCGGTGGAAGAGTACTTCACGCCGATTTACCCCACCACCGAAGGCTTGAACCAGCCGCGGCTACGCGCCCTGGCGCAGCAGGCGCTTGGTTTACTGGACGACGCCCCCGAGGCCTTGCCCGATGTGATACCTGATGCGCTTCTCACGCGCTTCCAACTGCCGGGCCTCCACGCCAGCCTGCACTTGCTGCACCAGCCGCCTCCCGATGTGAATATAGAGCAGTTGACCAGCGGCCAGCACCCGGCCACTCGGCGGCTAGCGCTGGAGGAACTGCTGGCCCACCAATTAAGCCTGCGCGAAGTGCGCCTGCGTATTCAGGCGGATGGCGCACCGACGCTACCCTCCGGGCGCAGCCTGCAGGCGCGCTTTTTGGCCCAACTGCCCTTTGCCTTAACCGGCGCACAGCGCCGCGTGCTGGAAGAGATCAGCCACGATTTAAGCCGACCGGCGCCAATGCTGCGGCTGATCCAGGGCGATGTGGGATCGGGAAAAACCGTGGTTGCCGCCATGGCCGCACTGAGCGCCCTGGCGGGCAACTGCCAGGCGGCAATTATGGCGCCCACAGAGATCCTCGCTGAGCAGCACTACCGCTCGTTTAAAGCCTGGTTTGAGCCGCTGGGGATCGAAGTGGCGTGGCTGGCGGGCAAGCTCAAAGGTAAAGCGCGGCTGGATGCCAAGGCGGCGATCGCCGACGGGCGTGCGCGGATGGTGGTGGGTACCCACGCGCTGTTTCAAGACGATGTGCACTTCCAGTGTTTGGGGCTGGCGATTATTGATGAGCAGCACCGCTTTGGCGTGCATCAGCGTTTAGCGCTACGCGAGAAGGGCGAGGCGGGTGGGCTTACCCCGCACCAACTGATCATGACTGCCACACCGATTCCCCGCACCCTGGCCATGAGCGCCTACGCGGATCTGGATGTCTCGGTGATTGACGAGCTACCCCCTGGTCGTACACCGGTAAAAACCGTGGTAGTGCCCGACGAACGCCGTCCGGAGGTAGTTGAACGCATTCGGCTGGCCTGCAGTGAAGGCCGTCAGGCGTACTGGGTGTGCACGCTGATCGATGAATCCGAGGTGCTGCAGTGCCAGGCCGCCGAGGTTACTCGTGATGAGCTAACCGTAGCGCTGCCAGAGCTGGCGGTGGGCTTGGTTCATGGGCGCATGAAGTCGAGCGAGAAAGCCGAGGTGATGACCGCCTTCAAAGCGGGAGAGCTGGATCTGCTGGTGGCGACCACGGTGATCGAGGTGGGAGTGGACGTACCCAACGCCAGCCTGATGATTATCGAAAACCCCGAGCGCCTGGGGCTTTCCCAGCTACACCAGCTGCGCGGCCGGGTAGGGCGTGGCAGCACGGAAAGCTTCTGTGTGTTGCTCTACCATCCGCCGCTGTCGAAAAGCTCCCGCCAACGTTTGGCGGTCATGCGCGAAACCACCGACGGCTTCCGTATAGCCGAGAAAGACCTGGAAATCCGCGGGCCCGGCGAAGTGCTCGGCACCCGCCAAACCGGCCTGGCGCAGATGAAAATCGCCGACCTGGAGCGCGATGCCGACCTTCTGGAACGTGTCAGCGCCATGGCCCAAACGCTGCAGGGCGATGCCGATATTACGGCGGTACTTGTGCGGCGTTGGCTGGGGGAAGCTGCGGGGCGTTATGGGCAGGTGTAGGTAATGCGAATTACACTATCGGCAATGCTTTCTAAAACGCTACCGCCAAGGGAAGACAGCAATTGTCTTCCCTTGGCGGTAGCGAATAGGGCAACATCGTGTTGTGGTTACTGTTGGGTTCCGGATGATCAGATCGCCTATAGTAGTTATCCTCTGCTAGCCGCAAGAGAGCTTCTTCAACAACTCATTTCTACGGCGACTGGAGGTGCCGACACTGGAGGAATTGGCTCGGCAGAACCGACGATGACGAGAAGCCTCGGCACATGCCCTCCAAGGACTTCGTGCATATCAACATCCAGCACCTGAGATGCCCGACGAGCAGCAAAAACTCTACCTAAAGTATCCCCGAGCGTTCATGAAGCGAGTGGAGGAAAAGGCTCCTTCAATATTAAGACGGTACTAACCGACAGCGATAAGTCGTTCACTGATCGCTTCACCTGGCGGCTGTCATCCTCGATGAGGAATGCCAAGCCATGACATCAAGCATAGTCTGATCAAGCTGGGACGGCTGCAGACGAACTGCATGGTAGAGCGCTTCAACGGCCGCATCAGCGATGTGCAGGCGACCCGCCGACACCTCAAGAAATGTCCTGGAGCAGACGTTGATATGCTACTGCTGGCTGTACAATCAACATATTCCGCAGAAGGCGCTGCATCATCAATCACCGATAGCAGCGATGAAGGAATGGCAGCCTAAACGACCAGGGTTATTTACCAAGCGGGTGGTCAATCATGAGGGATCCGAAAATTAAATAGTATTACAACGACACTCATCGGAGTATGGGTTTCCAATTACTATCTCTGAGTTAATATTATTAGTTATAATTAAGTGCGTCCTTCTGTCATACGCATGGTCGGTTTTGCACCAAAAACTATTTTCTTTAGCATCATAGCCTTTTCTGCGTCTAGATGCAGTTGTTTCACTGGCACCATTCAAGAGCTCAGTGAGCTCTTGTTTATCTTCAAGAATAAAAGTTATTTTGTAATCATTAGTGTCCACATTTGTCCATAAAGTTATGTTGCTAGATTCTCTTGGTAAGAAGCGAGGAAACCAGCTTTTTTCCCCAGTGCTTCCCTCTTCTGTAAGGTTTTTATATGTTTCAAATTTAATAAAATTTTCTGGATAAAATAAAAATATGCTAGCAACAAGAAAGGATATAAAAATTAAAGAGAGAATTCCAGTGATGAAAATTGTGACCTTCACCGATTTTGACATAAAGATAAAAATTGACTTTTTTGACATTTTTTTAACCTTTTAGGTGGTTGGGTAATGAGTTTTCAATTAGAGACTTAATCTAAATAACCCATTTCTCGCAATCGAGCTCGTGTTTCAAGGTGATCCTCTGGTATATATCTATCACATCGATCCGAGCAGGTTTGGTCAGATGGGCAACTGAAGCCGTGCGAATTAACTCTTGAGTCTGATAAGTTATCTTCCAGCATTTCTTGATGCGATCTTTTTCTTCTATCTCCATACAAACCAAATCTACCACGTATGTAATCTGTTGCCTCCTTAAGATAACCATAAGAAAGTGCGCTATTTTTATCAGACGCATCAGATTTAGCTACTCTGCAAAAAGCAACACAATGGAAAAAATCATCCGCGCCAGCGAGATTTGTTCTTTTCATATCGGCCTCAGTGCGCATTAATATACCTAGTGCATATTCGCCGTTATACCTCGGAATATTACTTAAGTCAGCGCCTAAAACTCCATATAACCCCAACGGATCTACCATCCCAGTTGGATTGGTCACATAACCATACAAATTCGTACCACCCCTTAACCCAATCGGATCCTGACTGATATACCGCCCTTGCTGCGGGTCATAATAACGGTGACGGTTATAGTAAAGCCCACTCTCTTCATCGTGCCACTGACCCTGGAACCGGATCGGTTGGGTGACGTTGCGCACGGCGCGTTGGTTTTTGACCGCTGCCCAGTCGTCCGGTTCGGCGAGCCAGCGGGGTTGGCCGCTGGGGGTGACCAGTTGCATCGGCGTACCCAGGGCGTCGGTGATATAGGCGCTGAGCACTTGGCCTTGTTCAGTATCATCAATACGTAGCATGGGCACAAAACTGCCCGGCTCGTAGACCACCGTAGTGCGCTGGTTATCTGTTTCTTCGCGCACGATGCAGTCACCGTCCTGGCCATTAGTAGGTGGTAGCGGTAGTGCCACGATTTTGCTAATACGGCGGCCCAGTGCGTCTTAGCGGTAGGCGGCATCAATTGTGTGGCCCAGCTCGTGGGGGGAGTTTTACCAGCCGATGGGTCGGTCAGCGCCTGCTGGCCATCAAGGCAGTTACCCGCGGCGTCTACGGCGTAGGGGGAAACTTGGACGCCGTGCTGGCTGGCTTACTTAAATCAGGATATATGTCTTTTTATAAATCTTGATATTAATCTTAGTATCAACACAATGTTTGTTATAATTAATATAAATAGCGCTATAAGAGTGTATCCTAGATACTTCCCACGAATACACTGGAATAGATCCACGCTAACCCATTTTTCTTCTTGCTCAAATTTTTCTTCAGGAGAGACTTCGAAAGCATATTCTTTGTCTTCTTCTGACGAATATCTTCGAAGAGAAAAAAGCTGCTCGTCACCCTCCCAGTTGATTGCTTTAAAATAAAGCTTCGACCCTTGGGATGTCGCATTGTACTTAACAATGGTTTTAAATTTCTCTACTCCCTTAACCCATTTGTCAAACACTGGTTCATTCTTGTTTGTGCTAGATATAATATCAGTGTGCCCTATCATTAATTGAAATCGATCATCAAACCAAGAAGGTGAAAGCCCAAGCGAAAGTTCAGGTTTGTCTTCTCTTATTCCGCAGTAAAAGGCAGTTGAAGAGTTGAGGTACGCAATAATCAGCACGGTTATAATCACGCTAAAAAAAAATATAATATATGAAAGTCGCATATTTTAATTTCCATCTATCACGGTTTGGGATAGGTAACTGACCACTCGAAGGTCTCATATTTATAAGGTGTCCCACCCGCTTCCATACCTATATTTAAAGGATCTTCAAAACCATCAGGCTCTCCATGCGTGTTCATAATTGGACCTGTAAAGGTTGTTGTACAGCTGTTTCCAGAACAAGTTTCAGTATATTCAACCTTCATCCTACCTATATGGAAGGTATCCCATCCCTCCCATGTGAGATCTATATCAACTCTGTACGGAGCCTCTCCTTCGCCACGCATGTTTCTTTCGATTTGGTCTTGAATGCTAGGATGGTTGATTATTTTATCCTTCACAGACTGACAGAGTTCTGCCGGGCTGCCATTACCGCCGTAATAATGTGCTAACGCATCGCTGGAATTCCTTAAAACACTATAGTTTTTATTGGCTGCATAGTTCCAGGGATGTGCTCCCTCCAATCCCCGTGGATCCACCATTCCCGTCGGATTGGTCACATAGCCATACAAATTCGCGCCACCATTGAGCCCAATCGGATCCTGGCTAATATACCGCCCCTGCTGAGGGTCGTAGTACCGGTGGCGGTTGTAGTAGAGGCCGCTTTCTTCATCGTGCCACTGGCCTTGGAAGCGGATCGGTTGGGTGACGTTGCGCACGGCGCGTTGGTTTTTGACCGCGGCCCAGTCGTCGGGTTCGGCGAGCCAGCGGGGTTGGCCGTTGGGGGTGACCAACTGCATCGGCGTGCCCAATGCGTCGGTGATGTAGGCGCTGAGTACCTGGTCTTGCTGGGTATCATCAATGCGCAGCAGGGGCACAAAACTGCCCGGCTCGTAGACCACGGTAATGCGTTGGTTCTCGGTTTCTTCGCGTACGATGCGGTCGCCGTCCCAGCCGTAGTGGGTGGTGGCGGTGGTGCCGTTGGTATGGCGCACGGTTTTGCTGATGCGTCTTCCCAGGCCGTCGTAGCGGTAGGTGGCCTCGCGGGTCGCTCCTAGCTCACTGGCGTGAATCAGGTGCACTAAGCGATTGGCGCCGTCGTAGCCAAGCGTTAGGCTTTCGCCGTTGGGCTGTTGGCGTTCGATCAGGTTGCCTGCGCCGTCGTAACGGTAGCGGGTGCCGTTGAGTTGACCCAATCGATTATCAGATAGGGCTTGTTGACCCTCCAACCGATTGCCCGCCGCGTCCACACTGTAGCGGTGGGCATGATCGCCGTGCTGGCTGCCGATCAAGCGTCCGGCGGCATCGTAGCTGTAAGCAATCACTTTGGAGGCTTGGTCGCCTTCGATGCTGCGGAAGCTCATTCTGCCCAGGGCGTCGTACTGGTAGTCCTGTTGGCTGGTGGTGTCCGGGCTGCGCAGGGTGAGGTGATCCAACTGGCCGAGATTGGTGTACCCGCGCTCCAGCACCAGCGGTTGATTGGCGCTGGCACCGGTGCTGAGGCGGCGCTGGGTCTCCCGATGCAATGCATCGGGCTCCAGGGCGATCTCAAGATCCAGGCCGGGGGCGCTTAGGCCGTGCAGGTGACCGCTGCCGTAGGTGTGCCAGTTCAGTGTGGGTAGGTCGCCGAACTGGCTGGCCTCGGGTGCACCGGTGGCGGTGAGCGTGTGCTGATGTTGCCATGTCCAACTGTTACCTTCAGCGTTTGCGCTGTGCCGCTGCTGTTCGCCGATGAGGCGCTGGGCGTCGTCGTAGTTAAAACTGACCTCACCGTGGTCGTTGGTGACGCTGAGTAGCTGGCCATTGGTGCCCCACTGGTACTGCTCCGTGCTGGCCGGGGCGTGTTCCGTGGCAGGCAGGTGGCGCGCAGTCAGTCTACCGGCTTCGTCATAGTCGTAACGGGTCACCAGCGGCTGGCCGTCGGGGCCTGTTCGGTTGGCTTCGATACGTTCGATCAGTCGCCCGGCGTCATCGTAGCGGTACTGCTGCTCCCGGCCATCGGGGCCGGTCTCGCTGGCGAGGCGATCCATCTCGTCATAAGCAAAGCGATACACCGCACCGTTGCCCAGGGTGAGTTCGCTCAAGCGGCCCACGTCATCGTAAGCGGTAAACTGCTGACTGCCGTCGGCCTCGATGCGCTGCACCGGGCGGCCGTGGTCATCGAAGAAGAACTGCTGCCGAAACCCTTGGGGGCCTTCCAGCTCTACCAAACGCCCTAGAGAATCTACATGGTGGTGCCAGTAGAGCCCGTCAGGAAGCTGGGTGGCGATGCGTCGGCCCATCTCGTCGTGCTGGGTGCGGGTGGTCTCGCCCAAGGCGTTGGTGACGCTAGCCAGATAGCCGTTTCGGTCGTAGGCGTACTCGGTACGCTGCTGGGAGCAGTCGATCTGGGCAGTGACCTGACCCAGGGCGTTCCACTCCCGCTGGTGGGTAGCACCCACCGCATCGGTGACGGTGGTAGGGCGGTCGGGCAGGTCGGTATTATCGTAAGCGAAGGCGGTGGTGCCTTCCGGCCCGGTGACGTCCAGCGGATGGGCGAGGTCGTTACGTGTGATCTGCCAGCGCTGCTCGTCAGGGCCTTCGATGCTGATCGGCTGGCCCAGGGCATCGCGCTCAATGGCCCAGCGGGTGCCGTCCGGGCCGGTCTGGGCGATCACCTGGCCGTGGTCGTCCCGTTCAATCAGCGTCTCGTGACACAGCGGATTCACGGTGGCGATCTTGCGCCCGGCACGGTCGTAGCGGAACTCGATGCGTGAACCGTCGGCGCGGGTGTGGGCCGTCCAGCGGCGGCCGGGGCCGCTGCCCACAAAGTGGTAGCGCTCCTCCCGCCCCAGGTTGTCGGTGACCAGGGTGTGATCCACTTGGTAGCTGTATGTCCGCGCTAAACCTCCGGCTTCCTGCTGGCCGACCACCCGGCCATCCGGGGCGTGGCGATCCCAGGTGTAGTGGGCTTCCATGCCCCCAGGTACCCGGTGGGCGGTGAGCATATGGTCTTGCCACTCAAACTCGCGTACCACTTCACCGTGGCGGTGGCGTACCGCAATCAGGTCGCCTGCGGGGCTAAACGAATAGCGTACCAACCACTCGTCCGCTGACTCACCGTCGTGGGCCTGCACCAGCTTAACGCCGGTTAAGCGTTGCCCGCTATCGCCCTGCATGGCGGGTAACAGACCATCGTAAACCAGTTGGTAGTGGCGCTGGGCGCTGTCGATCACCTGCACCAACAGATCACCCTCCCAGCGGTACTGGGTGGCATAGCCGTTGCGGTCGCGCTCTTCGATTAAGGGCCAGCGGCCGGAATCAGCAGCAGCGCTTTCTGTCGCAGAAGCAGTATTATCCGCGAAGACATAATACAAGCCGCTGGCATCGCTAAGGACGATACGCTCAGGATCATTGCGCAATGTCTCATCCAGCGCTTGCCAGCGGGGCGCGTTGCTCTCTTCATCGACTGAGGCACCGCCACGGCGAATCCACAGCTGTTCGGTGGGCGAGAAGCGCGCCTGGCCGGGGGCCAGTGGCCCAAAGGTAATCGCACGGCCCTGGGCATCGTGGACGATACAGGCATCATCGTTAAGGGTGATGGCGAGGCTTTCGCCGGGCAGCGACCAGCCCTGGCCGAGTACCCCAATCCGCCCGTTGCTGGAGAGATAACCCCGGCTAAACACAAAGGGCCGTGGCGCCGGGAGGGCAAAATCGGTCTCGGCGGGCAGCAGCTTGGCGCCCAGCAGCGGGTTCACCGGGCTACCCACCGCGGGTTGGCAGGCGCTGCAGTCGTCGGCCAGGCCATCGGTGATATCGATATCGTCCAGTGCTAGCGGGGTCGCCGCGGCAATCTCACTGCTCAGCAGCGGCGTCTGGTGCGGTTCGAGGGTGACGTCCTCGCTCTCCTCGGGCTCGGCTTCAAAGGGTAAGCGGGGCAGTACAATGGCGTGGCCCTGGCCACGCCCGGGGCTACCGCCGGAGTTGATCTTGACCTGGGGGCCGACAATGGTCACCCCGCCGGGGTCGAGCTTGATAAAGCTACCCCCGGCTTTCAGGGTGATCTCGCTACCCGCTTCCAGGACGATCTGGCTGCCCGCTTTGTGGTGTAACTCGCGGCCGGTCTCCACCAGTTGGGCTTCACCGTAGACCTCATGGCGGGTTTGATCGACCTGGAGGTGATCGTCGCCCTTGATCTGGGTGTAGCGCTTGCCGTGAATGGTGAGATGGTCGTCGTTATGGATTTCGCTCAAGCGATTGCGGTGCAGCTTGAGGTGGCTGTCCCGGCGGATCTCCTCGGTACGGTCATTAAGGGTGAGCAGCTCCAGGTCTTTCTGGGCATGCAGCCAGATCTGCTCTTCGCCGGTGGCATCCTCGAAGCGCAGTTCGTTAAAGCCTTCCGATTTATGGCTCTGGGTGCGGATCACCGTGCGGGTCTTGTGCTCCGGCAGCGGGTAGGGCGGGGTATTCACTGCGTGATAGGTGCGGCCGGTGACCAGCGGTTGATCAGGGTCGCCCTCTAAAAACGAGACAATGACCTCGTGGCCGATCCGCGGGATCGCCATGCTGCCGTAGCCACCCCCGGCCCAGCCCTGGGCCACCCGCACCCAGCAACTGGCGGTTTCGTTGGGTTCGGCGTAGCGATCCCAGGGAAACTGCACCTTGACCCGGCCATGTTCGTCGCAGTAGATCTCTTCGCCTTCGGGGCCGACCACGAAGGCCACCTGGGGGCCGTCGACGCGGGGCTTAGGATTGGGCACCGGACGAAAGGTCTGATCCCGGGGCATGATCACCACGTCGTTGTGGTAACGGGTCATCAGCTCGCCTGATTGCGCGGCGCTGGCTCCCCCATTGTTAATGTCATAGCCACCCCGGGCCATACCATCCTCTTCCAGGGCCTGGGGCTGTTCGCCGTGGTGCACCACCGAGACCACCTGCCACGCTTGGTTAAGGCTATCGATATCGTGGTCGGTGAGGGTAAAGCAGATGCCGGGAGCGAGCTCAGGCAGATCACTCTCGGCTTCGGCGGTGGTGGCGTCGGCGCGCAGGGACTCTAAGCGGTGGCGGGTAAACGGCTTGCCGGAGGCGTCCTTCTTGTAGCGGCCGGGGTAGTCAAAGTGTTCGTAATCCTCCCGCTGGGCGTGTTCGCCCAAGTTGGGAGCGAGGTGCTCGTGGATCTGCGCGTAGGGCGGGTTTTTAAAGGTGTAGTCCTTGAGCATCGCCGAGGCGGGGCGCACGCGGTTGGCCTGTCGCAATTTACGCAGGTGGCGTCGGGGCGGTGTACCTCCGGCGCGACTGTGGTAGGTGCGCTCGCCCACGCTGGGCAGCACCACCGTGGCATCGGCAAACACCAGCTGGTGTTTACCACCTTCGGCATTTTCAAATTCATGAAAATAGAAGCAGCCCTCTTCGGCGGCTAAACGCTCGATAAAGGCCAGGTCGGTCTCGCGGTACTGAACCAGAAACTCCCGATCAAGGGGTGTGCGGGTAGTGGCAAAGCCGATATCGGTGAGGCCGCGCTCGCTGGCCAGGGTGGTGATGGCGTCATAGGGCGAGGTGTCCTGAAAGATACGCGAATTATGGCGCAGCGATAGCCGCCACAGGGCGGGCCGAATCTCCACCCGATAAAAGCTGCGCCGATGACCGCGATCGCCCCGGTGAAGCTCTGTTATCACCCCGTGCACCCGGCGCAGCGGCTCGCCGTCCTGCCAAATGGAAAGGGTGGCTTCCTGATCCAAACAGTCGCTGGGCGACATATTATGGGTACGGCTGGCAAAGTCCACGGAGAGGGTAAACGGCTCAGAGAGCGCTTCGCGATGGGTAAAGCGTACCACGGCGGTATCCTCGGCCCCGGGTAGGGTCAGGGTAAACTGCAGGCCCGTGTTGTCCGCCATCGCGCCGCTCCTTGAATCGTTATCTGCTAAATGAGAACGAGTTAGGATAGCGAGCCAGCGCCAGAGGACAACCCCTTTAGGGCACAAAGCGTCAATGTCTTACACGCTTGTAAGAGATCTCTTACAAAACTTTAATCCATGGCTTACAAGAAGGAGATCTGTGCACGCAGCGGGATTGGTAGGCGCTTTGAAAAGGGGCACGTATTGCAGGCTAAACTGAATGCTCATGTCTATCTGGCGCAGTTGTCAAATTTTGCGATGTGCTGACCAACCTATTAGCCGCCTCACCCAGCGGGGCGAGCTGCTCGGTAATAAGGCGCAGCTGGCTCTGGATAGGGCGGTAGAGCGTAACGGTTTTTTCATCTGCTGATAGCGCACTTTGCTCTTCTAGCTGGGCTAATAACTCGGCAGCTTGATTCGCCAGTGGCTCAACCGGCTGGCGCTGGTTTAATCGCTCGGCGATTTGTCCCAGCAGCTCACCAATACGTTTTGCTACCGGCACCAGCGTGGCGTCATCTTCATCGTCAGTCAACTGGTGGCGATGGGCGCCCAGAGCAGAGAGGTGGCTGAGTAGGGTGTTGGAGAGCACCAGAAAGCGCAGCCCGTTGTCCGCATCCAGTTTCCGGTAGTGCCCCGGCTCATGGAGCATATTGGTGAGCAGGGTGGAGAGCGCTGCATCGGCGTTATGCGCATTGCGCCGTGCCAAACGGTAGGCTAAGTCGTCCTGCTTTCCTTCCTCGTATTGGTGAATAATTTCTTCAAGATAGCGGCGGTGGTTATTCAGTGCGTTGGCGGCCTCGCGGTAAAGCCTGCGTCCCTGCCAGTCGGGCAGAATAAAAAACACCGCTAAGCCCGCAATGAGCGAGCCAAGCAGGGTGTCGAGCAGCCGCGGCAGGATTAGATCATAGCCGTCGCCTACCTGGTTGAAACTGCACAGTACGAGCAGCGTGATGGACGCGGTGGCGATCACATAGTGTTTCTCACGATTGGCAAAAAATGACACCCCCGCGGCCACGGCGATCATGCTCTGCACCAGCGGGTGCGGAAAGAGGCTGATCGATGCCCACCCCACTGTCAGGCCCAATACCGTGCCCATTATCCGCTGTGACAAAAATCGCCGCGTGGTTGCAAAGTTGGGCCGGCAAACAAACAGCGTGGTCAGCAGAATCCAAAAGCCCTGCTCGGGGTCGATCCACTGAAGGAGGCCATAGCCGATCATCAGCGCGATAGAGAGCCGCGTCGCGTGTCGAAAGGTGGGGGAGCCGAGGGTAAAGTTCAGACGCACCCGCTTCCACGCTTCCAGCAAACTTGAAGGCGAGCGGTCGTAAAGCGAGCTGTCGCGCCGCTCATCGCTAACGCCGGGGTTGTGAGCGCTGGCCAACTGGCTTTCCAGCGTGGCCAGATTCTCTGCCAGCGCGCTCAGCGGGTAAAGGAGTGGGCGCCACTCGGGCTTGCCCCGGCCACGCAAGTTCTCAATCGAGGCGTGCAGGTCGGCCAACGCCTCTTCGCTTTGCTGGTGGTCAAACGGGCGGTTGAGCAGCAGCGATTTCGCTAGCTGGCGGCAGGCGCGTCCCTGTTGATCCAGCAGCCGCTGACAGCGAAACAGCACATCGTGGTGGAAAAATGCTTTGCTGAGCGCGCTATAGGGGTAGTGAGTGGAGCTGGCGCGTTCGTGGATGTCCTGGGCGATAAAGTAGATGCGCAGGTAGCGGTTGAGTTTTTGGTCACCGCGCTGACCCTCTAAGCGCCGGAAAATCATCTCTTTAGCTTGATTGAGCGCATCGACCACTTTGCCGTTCTGGCGTGCCAAGGCCACCCGACGCGCTTCCACATCGACACCGCGTACCGGTTCAAACAGCGCCGATTTCAGTATCAGAAACTCACCCAGCGCTTTGTACACCCGCGCCATGCTCTGCTTGACCGGCTGGCGCGAAAACAGGGCGCACCACACCACCGAAATTAGCCCGTACCACACCGCTCCAGCCAATAGCAGTAGTTGGCGCGTCGCCACGTCTTCATCTACCCCGCCGTGCTGCTCGATGTTGATCATCGAGTAGATCGACAGTATTAGCGTGCCGGAAGCGATGGTGGCGTAACGCTGTCCAATAGCGCCGAGCATAATCAGGCAAAAGGTCGAAAGCCCCAGGCCCACGACAAATAGCCACGGCCAGGGAAATAGCCACTGCACGATAAATGATGCTGACGTAAAGCAGACCAGCGTTACCAGCAGCGCTTGAAGACGGCCTTGCCAACTGTCGTCAGTTTCAGACAGCGCGCAGGCGATAATGCCCAGAAAAAGCGGAATGACCAGCGCCACATCACCCATTAGGCCGCTGAACAGCAACGCACCGCTGAACGCTATAAAAACGCGTAGGCTGTAGGCGAATTTATCGAGAGTCCAAAGGCGCCGTAGCGGCAAAGATAGGGGCATAAAGGCTCTTATAGGTGGTTGTTAGACTTTAGTATAAATGCGTAGGCGTTGGATGTCGCTACCTCAGCGCTCAACGGTTGGGTGTTCTAAAAATTAGCGCACTAAAGCCCTATGATTGAAACAGTAACCTTTCGATACTCGGAATGACTCTAAAAAAAACAGGGACACTCCTATGGATCTCAAGCTACTGCTGGACTGGCGTCTTCACCTAACGGTGATCGTGACGTCAATGTTTGCCGAGTGGGTCGGCATCGTACGTATCCCCCTCGGGCCTGGAACGCTGCTGTTATTACCGCTGCTCTACGCTTTTATCATTGGCGTACTGTTCAATCCTCATCTTTTTTCGGCAATGGGAAAGGTCATTCCCAAGCCGGTCAGCAATGCCGCAGGCCCGATCATCCTGATCGCTATTTTGCCGTTTATTGCCAAGTTTGGATCCACCATTGGCCCCGCCATTGAGCAAATTATCGCCGCCGGCCCTGCGCTGATTCTCCAGGAATTGGGCAATCTGGGCACCATGCTGATCGCGCTGCCCTTTGCCGTATTAGTGCTCAAAATGGGCCGGGAAGCGATTGGCGCTACCTACTCTATCGCCCGTGAACCCAATATTGCCATTATTTCAGACCGTTACGGGCTGAGAAGCCCTGAAGGTATCGGCATTATGGGTGTTTACGTAGTGGGCACCATGTTCGGTACGCTCTACTTCGCCTTAATGGCGGGCTATATCGCCTCGCTAGATATTCTCGATATTCGTGCTTTGGCCATGGCCTGCGGGGTGGGCAGTGGCAGTATGGTGGCGGCGTGTTCGGCTGCGTTGGCCGAAGCGGTTCCGGCGTCTAAAGATGAGCTACTCGCCTTTGCCGGGGCCAGCAACCTGCTTACCTACGCCACCGGTCTGTATATCTCGTTATTTATCGCGCTACCGGTCACCGAGTGGATGTACAAGCGCTTAAACGGCTCGCGCCAGGAGGTTAGCCATGAAAACTCATGAGAGCCCAATCGATCAATTCGATGCTGAGGCGTTAAAAGAGCTGCGTCCAGAAAACCAACTCGGTAAAACGGCTTTAGTGCTGGCAGCGGTGTGTGTGGCGGCATGGTTTAGCAATATCGTTAACGGTTCGCCTTTATTAGACGCGTTACCCGGCATGCTAATTCTGTATGCGATGGTCATTATCGGCTTGGTGGTTGGGCGGTTTTGTCCTTTTTACCTGCCCAGCGTGGCCTGGGTGTCGTTAATCAGTATTATCGCGACGCTGCCGTTCTTCCCGGGTAATGGGTGGATAATCGCACGGCTGGCTGAAGTGGATTTCCTGGCAGTGGTCACGCCGGTACTGGCCTACGCCGGGTTGGCGCTTACCGGGCGTGAGTTTGCCATGTTCAAGCAAACTGGCTGGAAGCTGGTAATTGTGGCCCTACTGGTCTTTACCGGCACCTTTATTGGCTCTGCCGTTGTCGCCCACGTGATGCTTTAAGGATAAGACGATGACTGCTTCAGTAGACTTACCGGATAACGCAGAACTACAAGCGTGGCGCCATGATTTTCACCAGCACCCGGAAACGGCGTTTGAAGAGCACCGTACCAGCGCACGCATTGCCGAGCTGCTGAATGAGTGGGGCTTTGAGGTAACCACCGGGATTGCCGGAACGGGTGTAGTAGCCGCGTTGGATGGTCAACAGGGTGAAGGTAAAACCATCGGCCTGCGGGCCGATATCGACGCTCTGGATATTCGTGAAGAGACGGCGCTTACCTACGCCTCGCAAACGCCGGGCAAGATGCACGCCTGCGGCCACGATGGCCACACGACTATGCTATTGGGCGCCGCCTGGGCGTTAAAGCAGCAGCCTGATTTCAAAGGTCGGGTGGTGTTTATCTTTCAGCCCGCCGAAGAGAGCGCAGGCGGTGGGCGGGTGATGGTCGAAGAGGGGCTGTTTGAGCGATTTCCCATGGACGCTGTGTACGGCCTGCATAACTGGCCGGGTTTGCCCGTAGGCGTCGCCGCGGTACACGATACCGACGTGATGGCCGCCTTCGACATCTTTAGCCTGACGCTGACGGGCAAGGGCTGCCATGCGGCGATGCCCCATTTAGGTACTGATGCGGTTTTGGCGAGCTGCCAACTGATCAGCCAACTGCAAGGGCTGGTGAGTCGCGAAACGCCGCCGGACAAATCTGCCGTGCTGAGTATTACCAGCATTAACGCGGGGGATACCTTCAATGTGATTCCCGAACAGGTGACGCTTCGCGGCACGCTGCGCTGTTTTGATATGGCGCTTAAAGAGCAATTGGAAGCACGCTTTAAGCAGGCGATTGCCAGCCTGGCGGAGTTTCACGGCTTAACCGTTGAGCTGGATTACCAGCGCTGCTATCCCGCTACTATCAATACCCCTGAACATGCCCAGCACTGCGCCTCGGTGCTGGAAAGCTTACTCGGCAGCGACAATGTGGTGCGCAACCCGCCGCCCAGTATGGCCTCCGAGGATTTCTCGTTCCTGCTGGCCGAGCGCCCCGGTGCCTATATCTGGATGGGCAACGGCGAAGATTCTGCTTCGCTGCACAACCCGCGCTACGACTTTAACGACGCGCTGTTGCCGTTAGGAACGCGCTATTGGGTGGAGCTAGTCAGGGCGCTGCTCGTCTAAGTCGCACCCTTTTTCTCAACGAAAAGCGTTATGCGCTCTCTGATGCCCACTGGGTAGGGGAGCGTCTACGCCGAACTTCACGTAACAGGACGTTCAAGGAGTTTTAAGATGTCTTTTTCAACAGAGTCGTTATCGGTTGTGGTGATTGGTCTGGGGCAGATGGGCGGCAATATGGCACTTACGCTTAAAGCCGCCGGGTTTACAGTGACAGGCAGCGATGTATTTGAGCAAGCGCGGTCGCGTTTGGCGGCTAAGGGCCTAGCAGTGGTAGCGCCCGATGAACTACCTGCCAGCGACATCTATCTGCTGTCCCTGCCCACCTCTGCCCATGTCCGGGAGGTGATCGAGCAATCTCCAGGCTTACTCAACCTGGCGCCGAAAGGCAGCGTTATTGTCGATACCTCCACCAGCGACCCCGCCGTGACGCGTGAATTGGCCGAAAAAGTAACCGCCGCGGGCCTTCAATGGCTGGATGCGCCGGTCAGCGGCGGGCCTAAAGGTGCTGCCAACGGCAAGCTGGGCATGCTGTTGGGGGGCGATGAATCCACCATTGCGCGCGTACTGCCGATGCTGGAGGCGATGTCAGCCAAGCGCACCCATGTGGGCGGCCCAGGCAGCGGCCATGTGGTGAAACTTGCCAATAACTACCTGTGTGCCGCGCACCTGCTGACGACTGCCGAAGCCGTTGCGATGGCCGCCAAGGCGGGCGTGGACCCCGCTGCCTGTTTAGCGGGCCTGAATAGCGGTTCAGGGCGCAGCGCGGTTAGCGAAGTCAACTTCCCCGAGTGGGTGCTGAGCGAGCGTTTTGATTCTGGATTTACCACCGGCTTGATGCGCAAGGATCTGCGTTTGGCGCGGGATGCCGCTGAGCAGTTGGGCCTGCCGTTACCGCTGCTGCAAGCCGTTGTCGATGCGTGGCACGCAAACCCCGAGCAGCCAACTGATAGCGATGACTTTAACCATATCACTACGCCGATATTAGCGCGCGGCAGCCAAACGGAGGGTAACCAATGAACTCACTTAGCCAGCACGCCTGCGACCATCTTGCACAACTGCTTGAGGGTTTTGGCTTGGCCGCTGCCACGCCGTTAAGTAATTGGATTGATGGCGAATTAATCGCGGGCGAAGGTGAGGAAATCACCCTGATCAACCCGGCTACTGGCGAAACGCTGGTGCACTATCGTGATGCGGGCGCTGCACTGATTGAGCGTGCTACCCAAGCGGCACAGCGAGGCCAACGTGAGTGGATGGCGCTCACCGCCAGCGAGCGTGGGCGGCGCATGAATGCCGCCATACGCGGCCTGGAGGGCCATGAAGAGGCGCTGGCGCAGTTGGAAAGCGTGGTGGCCGGTAAGCCGATTCGTGACTGCCGGGCTGAAGTAGGCAAAGTGCGCGAGATGTTTGAGTATTACGCGGGCTGGTGCGACAAGCAGCACGGCGAAGTGATTCCGGTACCTACCTCGCACCTTAACTATGTGCGCCACATGCCTTACGGCGTGGTAGGGCAGATTACTCCTTGGAATGCCCCGATGTTTACCTGCGCCTGGCAGTTGGCCCCGGCGATGGCGGCGGGCAACGGCGTGGTGCTGAAGCCCTCTGAGCTTACGCCCTTCTCCTCGGTGGTGATTGCCAAGCTACTGGAAAGCGGCGGGCTACCTAAGGGACTGATCAATATCGTCAACGGGCTGGGAAAAACGACCGGCGCAGCTCTAACCGACCACCCCACCATCAGCAAGCTGGTATTCGTGGGCTCTCCCCAGAGTGGCCGCATGATTGCTGAAGCGGGCGCGCGGAGGCTGGTGCCCAGCGTGTTAGAGCTGGGGGGCAAATCGGCCAATATCGTGTTTGCTGATGCCAAGCTGGATGAAGCCGTCGCGGGGGCCCAGGCGGCCATTTTTGCCGCCGCTGGCCAGAGCTGTGTGGCGGGCTCACGGCTGCTAATCGAGCGCTCGGTGTTTGAGCAGGTCACCAGCCGTTTGGCACGGGCCGCGGAGCAGATTGCGGTGGGGTTACCCAGCGATGAAGCGACGCGCATGGGGCCACTACAGAATCGCCGACAATTTGAGCAGGCCACCCGCATGATTGAGGCCGCCGAAGCGGCAGGCGCGAGAGTATTAACGGGCGGCAAACGTCCCGAAGGACTGCCAGACGAGGCCCACGGCTATTTTATCGCCCCGACCGTGCTGGTCGATGTCACGCCGGATATGGAGATCGCTCAGCAAGAGGTGTTCGGCCCAGTGCTGATTGCCATGGCCTTTGAGAACGAAGCCGAAGCCGTTCAACTCGCTAACGAAACCCGTTTTGGGCTGGCAGGTGCGGTATGGAGCCAGGATGTAGCGCGTGCACATCGCGTTGCCGGTCAGTTGCGTGCGGGCACGGTGTGGATCAATAGTTACAAGGCAATCAGCGTCATGTCGCCGTTCGGCGGCTTTGGCGATAGCGGCTTTGGTCGCTCTAGCGGGTTGGATGGCCTGCGTGAATACACGGTGCCGCAAAGCGTCTGGGTGGAAACGGCACCGGAAGCTAGTGTCGCCTTTGGCTATGGCAGCGGCGTGGGTTGATCGTTTAGTAATAGCGACTATCCAGTAACAGAGAGCGTGAGTTGAACTTGTCGGGGCTATTCGCCCCGCTTTGAGAGGAGTTACTGCAATGAGCTTTGGCATTGATCACCCCTTAGTCGCGGTCGCCGATTTAGATGTGGCAGCCGAGCGTGCGGCAGCCTTGGGTTTTACCCTCAATCCGCGCCATAGCCACCCCTGGGGTACCGATAACCACCTGCTGTTTTTACGCAATAATTTCATTGAGTTGATTGGTATTGCCCATCCACACCTAACAGATTATCGGGATAGCAACGGCTTTCAATTTGCCAAAGTGGTGGAAGATCGCTTAGCCATTGGTGAAGGGATCGCTATGCTGGCTTTAGAAAGTGAAGCGATGGCGACGGATCATGCGCTGTTGACCGCGCGTGGCTTTGAAGGCCACTCGCCTATTGAGTTTCGCCGACTGGCGCATCTTGCCAGTGGTGATGTAGAAGTGGGCGTCGCGTTAAATATTCTGCATGACCCTCAGCAGCCTTTCCTTACTCAGTTCTTGTGCCAGCAATTGCGCCCCGAGCTGTTTCGCACAGACCCCAGCCTTGAGCGGCACGCCAATACGGCGACATCTATCACCGATATTTGGTATGTGTCCGATAGCCCTGCTCGTGATGTGGAGCATTTTCGTCGTATCCATGGCGAAGAAGCGATTCAAACGCAAGCGGGGGGCTTTAAAATCCACACCGATAAAGGGGTTTGCCATTTATTAAGCGATAGCGCAATAGGGGAGCACTTTGAGGTGTTGGCTGGGCTTCCGTCGATACCCGCCAGGGCGGTGGCGCTAACACTGGCCTGTGAAGATATTGCCGCGGCGATGAATCATTGGCAGCAGTGCTCGCTACCTTTTGTGTCGCTGAGCGCTCATCAGGCCGATATACCGCCTGAGGTGTTAGGCGGAACAGCGCTACGCTTTTCTCAAACCACTGGGTGAGAGCACCAATAATGACCGAGACCTCAGACTTAGGCGCTCACGCCTTTAATGACCCTGCCGCGCTTTGGCGGGAGATCCAGGTAGCCGCCCTTGAAGCCTCACGCTCGCAGCCACTACTTGCTGATTTCTACCGTTACGCTTTGCTTGATCATAGCGACTTTGCTTCGGCACTTGCCGTCGTTATCGCCGAAACGCTGTCATCTACTCATATATCGTATGCCTCTGCATTGGCAGAGATTCGCGCTGTGTTTGCGGAAAACCCGCTGATCGTAGAGTCGGCTTTGGATGATTTGCGGGTATTACTACAAGAAGATGCCGCTATTCCAGAACCTTTTACACCGCTGCTTTATTTCTCGGGTTATCGCGCACTGCAGTGTCATCGCGTCAGTCATGTTTGGTGGGCAACGGCGAAGAAGAGCATGGCGAGCTACCTGCAGTTTCGCTGTAGCTGTACATTCAGTGTGGATATTCATCCTGCGGCATGCGTTGGTAAAGGCATCTTTATCGACCATGGGGCGGGCATTGTGATTGGCGAAACCGCCGTCGTCGAAGATGGAGTCACCATTTTTCAGGGCGTCACATTAGGGGGAACGGGTAAGCTCGATGGGGATCGCCATCCCAAAATTAGGCGGAATGCTTTTTTGGGTGCAAACGCCGTTGTACTTGGCAATATTGAAATTGGTGAGGGCGCCCGAATAGGGGCTGGCGCTATTGTGACTAAGCGCGTTGCTGCTGGCGTCACGGTGGTTGGTTTACCCGCATCAGCGCGCTAATTCGCTACATCGCGAAAAGCCTGCATCCAGCGCTGCAAATGGCGTAGCAGTAGAATGCTGGCTTTGGGCTGTTGGCGGCCTACTCGTGTGACCATATGGGCTTGGGAGCGCTGAAAGAGCGGATGGTCTACCGGGCGCGCCACGAGCGTGCCCGCTTCTATGTCGTGCGCGACAGCAAAAGCCGGTAGCAGCGTAACGCCCATGCCGCTGCGTACATACTGTGCCAATACCACCATGGAGTTGGTATTCATCGCTAGGCGGGGTGCAATGCGTGCGTGCTGAAACGCTTGATCAACCATTTGGCGAACGCCGTGACTGGTGTCCCACATGGCCATCGGCTGATCACTGAGCTGAGTCAGCGTGAGCGGTGACGTTTGCAAGGTGAGTGGATGGTTCGGTGGCAGAATAGCCATTAGCGGCTGAGGCGTCGATGCCCAGAAGCGTAGCTGAGGGTGGGTTCGCTCGTGGAACATTAAGCCGATATGAGTGTGATCGTCGACAATGGCTTCAATAATGCCCGAGGTGCCTGCGGTATGGATATCGAGCTGAATGCCCGCATAGCGTTGGGTAAATTCATGCAGCGGGGAGGCTACCAGGTCACTGACAAACCCTTCACCGACGGTAAGCGATATCTTACCGGTTTCCATGCGCTGGTAGGATTCAAGTGACGCAATAAAGCCTTCATCAAGGGCGCCGCGACGTTCGCAGTATTCAAGCAACATTTCGCCTACCGGGGTAGGCGAAATGCCGTCGCGCTGACGCTCCATCAGGGTTGCTCCCAAGGCTTCTTCCAGCAAAGCAATCTGCCGACTTACCGCCGAGGGAGCAATATCCAAGCGCGCCGCTGCGCGGCGCACGGAGCCAGATTCAAGGGTAACGCGGAAGTAAACGAGGCGTTGATGAGGTATGTCCATCGATAGCTTTTATACCTCTACCTTGTTCAGCCTAAATTTATTTAAACTAAGCCGCTACCCTATGCCAATCGTAAGCCGCTACAAATACTTGAGTAGTTTTTGCAGCTTATTCATATCGGCGGAATCACCCACTAAGCGCACGCTGCCGTTCATCATGCCGTCGAGAAAGGCCTGTTGGGTTGGCTTTTTGAGCACTTTCAAAGCGGTATCCTGATCACGGAAGCGTAGCTCCAGATCTAAGTCCACGGGCAGCCCTTTGCCGGTACTGACACTTTTCGGCGTCATCCGGTAGTGGCGGGCAATGCTTAGATCTTCCGTGGCAATTCCCCAGTCCAGGCCGCGCATGCGTTCTAACTGTTCGCGAAAGCGCGGTTTGCGGCGCAGGGCGCGTTTGAGCAGTACGCCCAGCAGCCACAGCGTCAGCTTGAGCTTCATTAGGAAACGGCGTCCTTGAGTCCCTTGCCTGGCTTAAAGGCAACGTTTTTGCTGGCCGGAATCTGCAGCGGGGCACCGGTTTGCGGATTTTTGCCGGTACGCGCTGCGCGCTCACGTACCGTGAAGGTACCAAAACCAATCAGCGCGACATCTTCGCCCTTGGCACAACTGTTGGTGATCTCATCCAGAATGACGTTCAGCACCTGACCAGCTTTATCTTTGGACAGGTCGGCACTTTCAGCGATGGCTGCAGCGAGTTCAGGTTTGCGCATAAGGAATCTCCCCTTTTTAAAAGAAATCAAACATCAAACAAATGCATGTTGTTGGGTGCGTAGCCGATTAGGTTAGCTTCTCTAGCCTAGTCGTGAACGCGACGAAAATCAGCCTAGCAGCGCAGGTGCTGCTCTGGAAAGCTCCACTTTCCTTCTCACGCAGCCGCCTGTCAACGCAAAACCAATCAAACGTCCGTCTTTATTTTCAGCCAAGGCACTGATATCACCGCCTTCGCCTTCAATTCGCCAGCGTTCGGGCGTGGTGGTTGGCGGGTAGGCCACGACTGGCAGCAGCGGCGTTTTAACCACTACCGGCCAGGCGCCAAAGCTAACGGTTGTGGGGGTGCCCGAAAGCGTTGCCGCCAGTGCCTTAGCGCTGGCTTGCAGCGGCTGAACGTACATGGCATTAACGCCGTCTACGCAGGCTGCATCGCCCAGGGCGTAGATATTGGGGTGCGAAGTACGCAACTGGCGGTCAGCGACTATACCGCTAGGCGAGACGCTTAAACCCGCTGATTCGGCAAGCGCCGTACGGGGTGCAAGGCCGGTTGCCATCAGCACGAGATCAGCGCTGACGGTGTCGCCGTTATCCAGGCGTAATACGATGTCTTCGCCGTTTTCGGCCGCGATGGAATCAATCGAACGGCCAAGGTGAAGGTGGATCCCTGCTTCGCTAAAGGCATCGCCCAGGGCGTTCCCTAAAGGCGGTGGCAGCAAGCGAGGAAGCAGGTTTCCTTCAGGGGCAATGATGCTGACGTGATGGCCGCCAGCGTGGAGGTCGTTGGCAAATTCACAGCCGACCAGCCCCGCGCCAATAATCGCCACCTGTGCTGGGCCGTGGCCTAGCGCCGTGTGAAAGCGGCGGTAGTCGTCCAGGTCATTAATGGTAAAGCAGCGTGGGGCTAAGCTGGGCTCAATGCTGAAGGGCAACCGTGGTGCAGCGCCAGTGGCCAGCACCAGTGTGTCGTAGCCGAGCACCCTGCCGTCTTCAAGAAGAACGGCTTGGTTATCCACATCCAGTTCGTCTACCTGGGTGTGGATAACCATCTGGGCATTTAGCTCTTCGCCTAGATCAGACGCGCTGCGCTGGGCTAATTTTTCGGGCTCGAGGCCCTTGGCGAAGCCGGTGGAGAGCAACGGCTTGCTGTAGTCATCGCCGCTGTCAGCGCTTACCAGCGTGATTGAGCGTTGGTCGCCCAATCGGCGTAACACCCGGGCAAGGCCAACCCCTGCCATGCCAGTGCCAATAATCACCAGCGCAGCGTGAGAGGACGTTTTCTGTGTTTGGGTGGCGGGCATGCAGACACCAAAAAAAGTTGCTAAAAAGAGTGCGAAAAAAGAGGCGCTAAACCGAGTCGTTAAAAAAGTCGCTGAAACAAAAGCCTTTCAGTGCTCATGTTACACTAGCCAACCCGTTAATTGCCCTGGAGAACTCGGTGACGGCTGCTGCTTTTCGGCAAAATCCTCTATTTTCCCGCTGGCGCCCGATTGATGCGGCGCGGCCTGTAATGAGTGCTCCCTGGTGGCAGTGGGTTGCCTCCACCGACTCGTTAACCGCCCGCTTAATGGCCGCGGGTAGCGAGAAGCCGTTTCGAGTAAGGCTGCTAAGACAGGGTGTCGGCTGGCCGCGCCAGGATGAGGCTCAGGCACTGGGCATTGGCGTCAAGCGTTACGCCTGGCTGCGGGAAGTAGCGCTGTGCTTGGATGAAACGCCGTGGGTGGTGGCTCGCTCGGTCGCCCCCCTCACGCAGCTAAAGGGCCAGCGTTTGGAGAGTTTGGGTGAGCGCTCGCTAGGCAGTTGGCTATTTCGACAGCCAGGTTTAGTTCGCGGGCCTTTGGAAGCGACGAAGCAACCCCCGGATTTTATTAGCGTGAATGGTATCGATGGGAGTTGTGCCTGGGGAAGGCGCTCCGTCTTTTATCACGGCGGCCTGTCGTTATTAGTGCAAGAGTATTTTTTGGGTGCGATGGCAGATGATCTTGGCCTGCCTTCGCGCTAGGCTAGCGCCTGCATCTTATTCTTCGTGAGGTAAGCATGGATCGTTCACTGTTGCGGCCGAAGGGATGGGCTCGCGTGACAGACTTTTTACAGCTGATGCGCTTGAATCGGCCGATAGGCACATGGCTTTTGATGTGGCCGACGCTATGGGCCCTTTGGGTGGCTGCGGAAGGTGTACCAGGGCGAAATGTGCTGGTGATTTTTGTGGCCGGCGTTTATGTGATGCGCGCCGCGGGCTGCGTAGTCAATGACTATGCGGATCGCCACTTCGATGGGCATGTGAAACGCACAAAACATCGTCCGCTAGCGACAGGCCGTATCAGCGAAACCGAAGCCCAACTGCTGTTTATTGCGCTGGTGGCCGCTGCGTTTATTCTGGTATTACTGACCAACTGGTTTACGGTACTGCTCTCGCTGGGCGGGGTGCTGCTGGCGATTATTTATCCGTTTATGAAGCGCTATACCCACTTTCCTCAGGTGGTGCTGGGTGCGGCGTTTTCCTGGGCAATTCCGATGGCGTTTGGCGCCATACTTGGCCACGTGCCGCTGGAAGCATGGCTGCTATTCTGCGCGAATGTGTGCTGGACAGTAGCCTACGATACCCAGTACGCCATGGTTGATCGCGACGATGATTTAAAAATTGGCATTAAATCAACGGCCGTGCTGTTTGGAAATGCGGATCGCTTGATCATTGGCTTACTCCAGCTAGCTACCCTGGGGCTTCTGGCATGGGTAGGTTGGCGGGTTGGTTTAGGTGGCTTCTTCTGGTTAGGGCTCGCGGCAATGGCGGCGACTTTTCTGCATCAGCAGCGCTTAATTCGCGACCAGGAGCGGGATGCCTGCTTCCAGGCGTTTCTTAACAATCATTGGTCGGGCCTGCTGATTTTTGCCGGTATTGCGCTTAGCTGGTGGCCTGTGGCTGGTTAATCGCGGCGGTTGTCATGTAACTGTCATCAAGTCATGGTGTTATCGTCACTGACATGTCATTGAACTGTTTATCTTTGAGCAAGTTTTCTTTGGACACCGTGAGGCTCTGGTATGACCGCCAAGACCGTTCTGATTGTCGATGATGAATCATCGATTCGCGAGATGATCGCGGTAGCGCTGGAAATGGCTGACTATCGCGTGCTCGAAGCGGATAATGCCCAGGATGCTCATGCCATGGTGGTCGACCACCAGCCCGATCTACTACTGCTGGACTGGATGATGCCCGGTACTAGTGGTATTGAGCTGGCAAGACGCCTAAAGCGTGAAGAAGCTACCGCCGAAATCCCGATTATTATGCTCACCGCGAAAGGCGAAGAGGATAATAAAATTCAAGGGCTTGAAGCCGGTGCAGATGACTATATCACCAAGCCTTTTTCACCTCGGGAATTGGTGGCACGGCTAAAAGCGGTGCTGCGCCGTGCGACGCCACGTGGCGTTGAAGATCCCATTGAGATTAACGGCCTGCTGCTTGATCCGGTTAGCCACCGGGTCAGCGCTCACGGCAAAGCGCTGGAAATGGGCCCTACCGAGTACCGGCTGCTACAGTTTTTTATGACCCACCAAGAGCGCGCTTACACACGCAGCCAGCTGCTTGACCAAGTGTGGGGGGGGAATGTGTATGTCGAAGAGCGCACAGTTGATGTGCATATTCGCCGTTTGCGTAAAGCCCTGGGCGAGGTGCATCAAAACCTGATTCAAACGGTTCGGGGTACCGGTTACCGTTTCTCTGCACGGGTGTAAATGTGCGTTTATGGAGTCGTGAGCTGTGGCGAATAGCGTGGCTGGCCACGCTGGGCACCTGCTTAGGCTGGCTGTTGGGTTCGGCCGGGCTGGGGCTCGCGGCAGGGCTTGCGCTATGCCTGTTTTACCACCTACGACAGTTGCGCGAGCTTTACCTGTGGCTCACGCTTAACCCTCACGATGAACCCCCTGCCGCCAGTGGAATGTGGGGCGAGCTATTCGATCGTTTATACCGCTATCAAAAAAGCCAGCGCATTACCCAAAGCCGTCTGCGCGCTACTCTGGCGCGTATTCAAGAGTCGTCTGAAGCGATGCGTGACAGCGTGGTTATGCTTGACCGCCACGGCGACCTGGAGTGGTGGAACAGTGCTGCTACCGCCATGCTGGGGCTACAAACGGCCCATGATCGTGGTCAACACATTACTAACCTGCTGCGCGACCCAAGCTTTATCAGCTACTTTAATGCGCGTAATTACAGTGAGCCGTTAACGCTCACTTCGCCGATTGATGAACGGCGAATCCTGCAATATCAAATTACTCTCTATGGTGACGACGAACGCTTGGTGATGGCGCGCGATATCACCCGCTTGCATCGCCTAGAGCAGATGCGGCGCGACTTTGTCGCCAACGTCTCCCACGAGCTGCGCACCCCTCTGACCGTTCTATCAGGTTATTTGGAAACCTACAGTGATATCGCCGATCAGCTTCCGCCGCGATTGGGTCGCAGTGTCCAGCAAATGCAGGAGCAGACCCAGCGGATGCAGAATCTGGTCAACGATTTATTGCTGCTCTCGCGTTTGGAGATTGACCAAGGTGGGCAAGATCATCATCCGCTGTCACTTGAGCCTTTACTGCAAAGCGTGTGTGCTGACGCACTAGCCTTATCGCATCAACGCCATACCATCACCGTCGCACTTGAGAGCGATGCGCGGCTGCTAGGCAGTGAGCAGGAAATTCGTAGCGCCGTCTCTAACCTTGCCTTTAATGCGGTTCGCTACACACCAGCAGGCAGCCAAATCACCCTGCGCTGGAAAGCTAGCGCTACTGGCGGTGGCTGTATTGATGTGGAAGATAACGGAGAGGGGATTGATCCTGTGCATATTCCCCGCTTAACCGAACGCTTTTACCGAGTCGATAAGGGGCGCAGTACTGCAACGGGCGGCACAGGTTTAGGCTTAGCCATCGTTAAGCACGTACTGTTGCGTCATGATGCGCAACTGCAAATTGAATCCCTCCCCGGTAAAGGGGCGTTGTTTCGCTGCGCCTTCCCCCCCTCGCGTCTTGTTTGATGTAGCCAAATGTCCCGCCGCACAATATTTGTAGAAGTGTGCAATATTGGCATGCAAGATTGGTAAAACCTTGCTCATGTGTCATTTCTACACAGTTTTTAGCGTCATATTTTAGCTGGGTAGATTTCTGAAAATGCTTTCAAGTTGAATTCAAGTTATTGATTTTTGATGTTTTTATTTTATTTTATGTTTTTTTGGCATACCGAATGCAGCAATAAAGTTAAGAAAGACGACCGCAGGAAATGCTGGCTACTGGTTAGCCCTTCTTTCTTGACTAAGCGGTAACAAACAGCGATCGGAGGTGGAATATGATGTCCAAGGAATTTCTCAAGAAAGCTGGCATTCTAGGTGTTTCTTTTGGTCTGATGGCAAGTCCATTAGCTTTTGCACAAACCGATGAAAATTCGGCGATTGACGAAAATCAGGGTATTACAGCTGATGAGCAGCCAATGGATCCACAAGGTGTAGGCAGCTCAAACAGCAGTGATACAGATATGACGAATGACTTAACCCATGACGAAGGCGATGACGTTAGCGACATGGATCCTCAATCAAGCAGCCACTCAGATGATGCTGAGTATGGCGAAGATGAGCTTGTTGAAGAAAATAGCGGTAGCTAATTATTGGTGATTTTTTAGATATCATTGAATGCTTTTTCATCGGATGAAGAAGCGATCAACAGGATGTTACACAGGCAAGGATGCTCTTAGATTCAAGGATGAATCAATAGGAAATCAAAACGTTAGTCAGGGGAAATTCCAAGGTTGGAGTCCCGCACAAGGAGTGGAAGCTAACGTTAGTCATTCCCTATAACCAATTCTGATATCGGGCTCCGCAAAGCGGGGCCTAATTTTTTGCTGCCTACTTTTTTCAATCTATATTTTTCCCTCCCCCTCTGCTTTGTACTTTTCTTGTTTTCTCCCTAAAAACTATACTGTTGCCTTTTGATACGAGGCGTATTTGCATGCGCTTTTAAGGCGGACGTTGAGTAGTGTGTCATAAAGGCACAGACAATTTTGCGTATGTGTCATTAGTGCACATGTAATTAGCGTGCTTTTGTTTGTAGCGGTGTATTATTGCGCACAATATATTTAAAATAAGTAGTTGATTTTATTGCTATTAATTGAATTAATATCGGTTTTGGCATTTTAAGTGCAAGATTAAGGTAGTGAAGCTAACCGCAGTGAGAACTGAGCCAGGGGCCTCTTCTTACTTCACTTCAGCGGTATCAAACAGTCGTCAGGAGTAAATATTATGTTTAACGTATTTGTAAAAAAAGCAGCCGTTGTGGGACTTTCATTTGGTCTACTGGCTAGCCCGTTGGCAATGGCACATATGTCCATTGAAGCTAACCAAGACTTTACCGTCGATGATCAGCCGATTCAGGCACAGTCACACCGTACCTCGGCCCAAGCTGAGTTTAGCCCATCTGATTTGATGTATGACGAAGGCGAGCGCCCTCTAGTTATCAAGGCAGAGTCACACCGCACCAGCGCTCAAGCAGAGTACACAGCAAAAGATTTAACGCATGATGAAGGTGATGGAAACGTTTGGTAACAAAAATTTGCAATTATGTAGAAATACATTACGATTAGCGTGTGAGCTAAACACGCGAAGGCGTGTCAAAACGGTACGGATGCAGATCGATTCAAGGAATGAATCAAGCGACAATCAAAGCGTTAGTCAGGGTTAAATTCCAAGGTTGGAGCAGTCCCGCAAAAGGAAAGGAAGCTAGCGTTAGTCATTGTCAAAGTATTGTGTCCTTAGGCCCTGCTAATGCGGGGTCTGATTTTTTGTGACACCCAACACCTCTCTCAAACCATTGTCTTTTTCGTTTAAGGTGCTGCTTTCTAGCGGGGCCTAATTTCATTGCATCGCTATGCATACACCGCACCTCATGCAGTCTGCCGATGGGCGATGTCTTAAGTATCTACTATGTGTAGATAACAGTCATATGAGTAATGAATACATAATCCCTCTGGTCATAAAAATATATGCTATTGATTTTTATGCAATAAATTATTTTTATTTTTTGGCGCCTAATATGCAACGTAAAGCGTAATAGTCGTTCTAATCATCATCGAACGGAATCCATGAATAGTGAGGAGATCACCATGCTGTTAAAAGAAATAAGTCAAAAACTCGCCATAGTCGGTATTGCTTTTGGTCTGGTTGCGAGTCCCTTGGCGATGGCGCAATCATCTATTGAGCTAAATCAAGACCGTACCGCTGGTCAGGATGTCATCGACAAACCTGAGTCACATGCAGCTTCCAAACCATCTCATGTCTCTGCGAGTGACTTGAACCATGATGAAGGCGATAGCTTGGACTTTTCGCCCTCAAGTAGTCGTTTTTCTAGTGCTGAAAAAGGGGCGACCTCTCGCCGAGAGGGTTACACTCCTGGGGAACTCAACCGGGATGAAGGCGATAGCACCGACTGGTAAAAAATAGAATAAGTGTAACTGCTAATGTAATCATTGCTAGCAAAAAACCCGCCGAAGCGGGGTTTTTGCTATAAGTTAACTGCAGCCCACGTCAGTGGTGGTGGCCATCAGCAGCTTCGCTGCCTTCCTGGGCGCCCTGTATCCAAACCTCAATATCCACATCGCCTTGTTCTGCAAAGGTGAGCGTAAGAGGGAACCGCTCACCCTCCTTTAGCGGCTCGGTGAGGCCAATCAGCATTAAGTGAAAGCCGCCACCAGGGCGCATGGTATAAGTCTCACCTGCCTCGACACGAATCTCATCCACATGCCGCATTTGCATCATATCGCCGTCCATTCGCATATCGTGCAGCTCAACGTTGCTGCTCGCAGGGCTGCTCGCGCCAATAAGAGTAACGGACTCTGAAAGGGCGGTGATGTCGACGTAGGCGGCGCCGTTTGCCGCACCTGGTGGGGTAGGGGTGGCGAAGGGATGCGCAACGCGCAGAGCCTCAGTTTTTACCTCGTGGGCTACGGCTATAGATGCCATCAAAATAGACATAGCGCTAACCAAGAGTACGCCCCCCAGCCAAGTCGTCGGTTTTAACATGCGGTGATTCCTTTGTTGTTAATTGAGCCCAGGATTGAACCTAGGAAAGCCGAACAAAACATAAAGGTAGCAAAGTGGCGTAGCCTGGGTAATAAGCGCCTACTGCGGTGTGATGCCGCGTGTATCACCATGTACATTTCGGTAATGGTCATCCCAGAGTAGTACGGCACCCGCTACGGCGCCGGGAATCAGAAATAGATTGGCCAACGGAATCCAGGTGATCAGCGTGACCAAACCTCCAAAACTGAGGCTTTGCCACCAGCGTTTAGAGAGCCGTTGACGCATATCAGCAAACGTCACCTTGTTGTTATCCATGGGGTAATCCAAATAAGTGATGGCCATCACCCAGGCAGAAAACAGCGCCCAGAGTAGTGGGGCAACGATATTAACGCCTGGAATCCAGCTAATCACAAAGAGGCCAGCGGCACGCGGCAGAATATAGGCGAGCTTAACAAACTCGCGTCCCACAGCATCAACGGCTGTTTTTGTCAGATTTCGATCATCAATGGGCTCACGGCCAGTGACTTGAACTTCAACTTTGGCGGCCAAAAAGCCGTAAAAAGGGGCTGCAATCAAGCTGGTCACCAGCGTGAAGGTAAAAAACACGACTACCAACAGGCTAATTACGAAAAGCGGCCAGATAAGCCAGGATAGCCAATCAAGCCAGGCGGGTACCATGCTCATCCAATGGGCGAGCCAGCCATCAAAACGGTTGAGCACAAAGCTGAACATGCTCACGTAGACAATCAGGTTGACCAGAATCGGCAGAAAAATATAGCGGCGCATACCCGGCTGATACACACAGCGTGTACCTCGGCTCAGCGCAGTGACAGCATCCAGCATTTAGGTGAGCTCCTCGAGATTCAAACGACCAGGCCGCTTAGCAGCCTGGTCGTATTGCAGGAGGAAAGCCCCATCAGGTCAAGACTTTTTTAGCACCTTCGGATCCAGGTCGTCGGTGTCGCTATGACGAATATCCAGGCCTTTGACGAGATAAACCACGTACTCAGCAAGGTTGTCGGCGTGGTCGCCTACTCGCTCCAGCGCACGTAGTACCCACATGATGCTAAGCACGGATGTAATAGAGCGCGAATCTTCCATCATAAAGGTCATCAACGAACGCATAGCGCTGCTGTACTCGTCGTCAACCAGCTCATCTTCGCGCACAACCTGCATTGCCAGGTCAGTATCAAAGCGGGCAAAGGCGGTGAGTGCGTCGCGGAGCATTTTGCGTACATGCTCACTAATGTGACGCACCTCTACCAAGCCACGAATGGTGCTGGTGTTTTCACTTAGGAGTAGGGCGTTGCGGGCAATTTTGCTGGCTTCATCGCCAATGCGCTCTAAGTCTGAAGTGGCGCGGATGACGGCCAGCACCAGACGTAAATCGGACGCTGCCGGTTGACGACGCGCCAGTACACGAGTGCATTCATCGTCGATTTGCAGCTGCAGATCGTTGACTTGGCGGTCATTGTCACGCACCTGCTCGGCTAACCGGGTGTCGCCTTCCAGTAGGGCAAAGACGGCGTCCTGCACTTGCTTTTCCACCAGACCGCCCATGGCCATCAGGTGGGTTTTCAGCTCTTCCAGCTCCTGGTTGAACTGGCGAGAGATATGCTGGCTGTGAGAGTCGCTAGTAATATCCATGGAGCACTCCTGACGGTTCAGTTGCTAGGGCCTAGGTGATGCGGCCGGTGATGTAGTTTTCAGTGCGTTGCAAACGGGGGTTGGTGAAGACCTGATCGGTCGGCCCGTATTCAACCAGCTCCCCTTGATGCAAAAAGGCGGTGTAATCCGATACGCGTGCCGCTTGTTGCATATTGTGGGTGACCAGTATCAGCGTCAGCTCTGACTTGAGGTTACGGATCAACTCCTCAATTTTGAGGGTTGAAATCGGGTCGAGGGCTGACGCAGGTTCATCAAGCAGCAGCACATCGGGCTGAACTGCTAAGGTGCGGGCGATCACTAGGCGCTGCTGCTGGCCGCCGGAAAGCTGCCAGGCGGAACGGTGTAGGCGGTCTTTCACCTCATCCCACAGAGCAGCGGAAGTAAGCGCCCACTCAATAATGTCGTCCCTTTTGCGCTTGGGCATGCGCTGCTGCAATCGTAGCCCAAAGGCCACATTTTCATAGATCGACATGGGGAAGGGATTGGGCGTTTGAAATACCATCCCCACACGCCGTCGCAGCTCAGTCACATTCATTTGCGGGTCATGAATATCTTGCCCTTCCAGCGTGATTTGGCCGCTGTGGGTGACCGACTCATTAAGATCGTGCAAACGATTAATTGCCCGTAACAGCGTCGACTTACCGCAGCCTGACGGGCCGATAAAAGCCGTTACACGATGCCGAGGAACACTGAGGGTTAACTCGCGCAACGCCTCTTTCCCCGCGTAGGCGAGGCTAAAGTGATCGATACTCAGGCAGCTGTGCTCGGACGAAAAGTGCGCCACTGGTGCCTGAGAGGTATTGGCTGAATGTAATGACGCTAGCATTCGTTTCCCCGTTGACGCCTAAGATAATGACGCAGAAATATGGCAGTTAGGTTAAGCACCAGCACAATTAACACTAAAAGTAGCGCCGTGGCGTAAACCAGCGGTATGGCAGCCTGCACATCTTCGCCGTGAAAGGCGGTATCAAATAAATGATAGCCAAGGTGCATGAACTTGCGCTCTAAATGTAGGTAAGGAAACTCACCATCGATGGGCATTTGAGGCGCCAGCTTAGCAACGCCAACCAGCATTAGCGGCGCCACTTCGCCGGCCGCGCGGGCAACCGCTAAAATGACGCCTGTTAGCATGGCGGGGGCAGCCATGGGCAGCACAATGCGGGTGAGCATTTCTAAGCGCGTAGCGCCAAGCGCCACGGCGCCTTCACGCTGCGCCTCGGGAATCCGCGCCAGGCCTTCCTCTGTTGCCACAATCACCACTGGTAGGGTCAGCAGTGCCAGGGTCAGCGACGCCCATAACAGGCCGCCGGTGCCAAAGGTGGGCGAAGGCAGTGTATCGCTGAAAAACCACTCATCCAGCGAGCCACCGATGCCGTAAACAAACACGCCCAAACCAAATACGCCATAAACAATCGACGGAACGCCCGCCAGATTGCGCACGCCAATACGTACCAATCGGGTCAGTCGCCCCTGGTGAGCGATTTCATTGAGATAAATAGCGGCCAGCACCCCAAACGGGGTCACCATCACCGACATTAAAATCACCATCAGCACCGTGCCAAATATCGCGGGCCAGACGCCACCGTCGGTGTTGGCTGCCCGTGGGCCCTCACTCAGAAACCGCCAAACTGCATCCCCCCAGGCGAGCGTTTTCTGCCACACGCTCATGGCATTGGGAGCCTGAGCGCTCGACACGCTGGCCAGCGGTTGGCGCAGGGTTTGGCCGTCCACGGTGGTAAGCAGCAGTTGGCTATCCTGGCGCTGGCTGACGGGGAGCGCCAATAAAGAGGTCAATCGTTGCCAGGCAGCGTCTCCCTCCCACCGCTGGCCCTGCTGCTCTATGGCGACCAAACGGCCAATAAAGTCGCCCCAGGGGCTGCGATCAAGACGAATCAAATCGTCTGGCTGGGTGCGCTCGGCAATTTCATCAATCGCCACCCAACGCCAGCGCACGCCCTCTATATCCTGGTTGCCGGTAAAGTAGAGGCGTTCATCCCCTGCTTGCTGGGGTAGCGCGACTTCGCGTACGGCTTGACCAGCAAAGGTTTCGCCCGAGTCAAGGGTGACCTCTTCCAACGTAGCGGGCCAGAAGTGCCCTAGCCCGCGCACCAGCAGCAGCGTGAGTAGGGCGCCCAGCATCAGCAGGGAGAGCGCTACGCTGGCTGCGCAAAGCCAGGGCCATACATCATTTGCCCGGCTAAAACGAGGTCGGCGAGAGGCGGCGTGGGTCGAAACTGAGGTCATAAGGTGCCCCCCATCTGGCGGAAGCGGCGGCGTAAACGCTGGCGGACGACCTCGGCAAGGGTATTGACCAGGAACGTGAAGATAAACAGCACCAGGGCGGCCAAGATCAGTAGATGATAGGTCTGGCCACCGGGGGACGCTTCAGGCAGCTCAATGGCAATAGCCGCGGCCATGGAGCGCATACCCTCGAAGGGGCTGGCGCTAAACAGGGCTGTATTGCCGCTAGCCATCAGTACTATCATGGTTTCGCCTACCGCCCGGCCCGCACCGATCATTATCGCCGAGAATATACCTGGGCCCGCTGCCACCAGCGCCACTTTCCACATCGCCTGCCAGCGGCTGGCTCCTAGCGCTTGCGCGCCCTCTATTAAGGTTGAGGGCACATCGGCGAGCGCGTCTTCTGCCAGTGAATAGATGCTGGGAATAACGGCAAAGCCCATGGCAATACCGACAATCAGCGCGTTACGGGTGGCGTAATCCATACCGTAGCGCTGATCGAGTAGCTGGCGTAAATCACCGCCTAACCACTGCTGCTCCATCCAGGGCGCGAGCCATAGTGCTACCGCCACCATTATAGCGAGCCAGGGAACGAGCCAGAGACCCGCCCAGGAGAGCGGTAAGCGGCGGCGCAGGCGTGATTTAGCCCAATGCCAGAGTAAGCCGGCAAGCGCTGCGCTAAGCGGTAGCCAAACGATCAGCACCAAAGCGCTGGCGAGGTGGCGTTCTACCCAAGGTGCCAAAATAAGTCCGGCAATAAAGCCCACCACCACACCGGGGATTGCCTCCATCATTTCGAGCGTAGGCTTGATCCGCGAGCGCAGGCGCGCTGACATAAACAGTGCAGAGTAGATGGCGGCCCCCAAGGCCACGGGAATGGCGAACAGCAGTGCGGCTAGGGCGGCTTTAAGCGTGCCCCACGCCAGGGGGGAGAGCTTAGCCAGCGCTAAGGTATCGCCAATCGCCAGCAGCGGCAGGGTTTCCCACACCAAAAAGACACCGATAGCCAGGATTGCCAACAGCACGCCGATTCCGCCAGCGGTGATTAAACCGGTGGCCATGCGATCTTGCAGCAGCCTTAGCGGCCGTCGAGAAGAGCTTAACCGAGGTAGGGTCATGTGGATATCATGGCAAAACCGAGGTGATCATAGCGCTGACCAAGAGGTAGTGAAAAACCAGGATGTAGTGAAAAACAGTGCATAGACAGGATCCCTACCCTAAGACAATTATGTGTCAGTTAGATGACAGTGATTTACCACCTCTGTTGTGCGCTAAGGACACTGGAGGTTAATGGTACAAAGCCGGATGCGCGCGCAATCTGCTGGCCCTCATCGGACATAATCAACTTGAGCAGTGCCTGCTCGGCGGGAGGTAAGGTCTCCCCCGGCGGTAGGTTCACATAGAGGTAAAGGTAGCGCGACAGCGGGTAGTCACCGCTCTGTATCGCTGCTTCATCGGGCGGTATCGCAATGCCATCATCGTTATAGAGGCTCAATGCATGAACGGCTGGGGTTAGGTGGTTAAATCCTGCATAGCCCATCGCATTGGCTGATTCGCCAACGGCCGCGACCACCGCCGATGAGCCGGGGTGCTCACTAATGTCGTTGCGAAAAAGACCGCCGCATAACGCCCGCTGTTGAAATAGCCCATGGGTGCCCGAGGCAAGGTTACGCCCATGCAGCGCAATGCTACCAAATGACCAGTCACGGGTTGCCGGTAGCTGTTCCCAGCGCCTGATCGGCACTTCGCCTCCGCAGGCCAACGAGGTTGAGAAGATGGCATCAACCTGCAGCCGGGTCAGAGCGCGTAAGGGGTTATGGCGGTGTACAACCACAATCAGTGCGTCACGGGCGACTTTTAATTCCAGCGGTGGGTAGCCATAGCGCTCAATAAAATTGTCACGCTCTTCGCTGGTCATCGGACGAGACATCGGGCCAAGCCGGGCAGTGCCGGCCATTAGCGCCGTGGGCGCACTGGCTGAACCACTTGCTTGGAACTGCAGCTTTACCTCAGGATAGCGGGTGGTGAGGGTTTCACCCCAGCGCAGCATTAGGCCCGCCATAGTGTCGGAGCCCACCGCGCCCAAGGTGCCGCTAATAGCGGCTGGCTGCCCCCAGGCCAGGGGCGTTATCAGCATCAGGACAAACGCCATCCAGCTCAATACGGTGCGCCGAACGGTGAAAGCTAAACCCCCATTAATGAAAAGAGTCGTCAAACGAGTATTCAAACGAGCGTCCTCTTATGGTTAACTAAATCCATTCCTTTGTGTTGCGATGCAGCAACACCTATAAATAACGTGCCACGCTGCAACGTTTACAACAATAAACTGACTAAGCGACTAACTCATGACTCTTCTGGAAACCGATTTGGACGACGTACCCGCCCCTCAAGGCCAACTAACGCTAAAATTACTGGCTTCCCGCCAAGATACCAATTTTTATGGTGATATACCCGGTGGATGGCTGGTCAATCAAATGGATCAAGCGGCTGAACTGGCGGCAGGCCGTGAAGCAGGGGGGCGTACGGCGACTGTGGCAATTGAAGCCATGGACTTTTTAAGCCCGGTGCGCGTTGGCTCGATGGTCAGCGTTTACACCCAGGTACAAGAAATTGGTCATAGCTCGATCAAGATTGATGTGGAGGTCTGGGTGCGTCCTCCCCATGGGCAACGCATAGAGGAGCGCCAAAAAGTTACCGAGGCGCGCTTTGTGATGGTTGCGCTGGACGATAATGGGCGCATCCGAGCAGTGCATAGCGACTAGTTCACTTCAACAGAGCTGACTTGAAATAGCAAAAGGGCGCTAAGAGCGCCCTTTTGTCGTGCTTGTCGTTTACTGGTCTAGTGGCTCATTAACCTTCGACGTTATCGCGGTTCTTCAGGTAGGCGTATTCACCCACATCGCTGAACGGGCGCAGTAGCTTCTGGAAGGCCGAGTAAGACTCGTAAACACGGCGAGATTCCTCGTCGCTTTCGACCTGGCGCTGGATCGCTTCCTGAGACGAGGTGTATAGCGCCGCCATTACATCGTCAGGGAAAGTACGCAGCTGAACGCCATGCTCATCGACCAGTGTTTCCAGTGCTTGTGCGTTGCGGAAGGCAAATTCGCTGATCATCGCAAGGTTAGACGCCCGCGCCGCTTCGCGAACCACGTCCTGCAGATCTTCCGGCAGAGAGTTCCAGGCATCCAGGTTGATCGTTCCTTCCAGTACCGCAGAGGGCTCGTTCCACGCCGAGGTGTAATAGTAGTCAGCCACCTGATGTAGGCCGAATGCCATATCGTTATAGGGCCCCACCCAGTCAGCGGCATCCAGTGCACCGGTTTGCAGCGAGGTGAAAATTTCCGAGCCCGGCATAGTAACCGTACTGACGCCGATGCTGTTCATCGCTTCACCCGCCAGGCCCGGCAGGCGAAGTTTTAGCCCCTGCATATCGTCTAACGAGTTGATCTCTTTTTTGAACCAGCCCGCCATCTGCGCACCGGTATTGCCCACGGCAAACGGCTTCAGATTGTGATTGGCGTAGATCTCATCCCAAAGCTCCTGACCGCCGCCGTGGTACAACCAGGCGTTCATTTCGGTAGTCGTCATACCGAAGGGTACAGCGGTAAAGAACTGCGAAGCAGCTACTTTGCCGCGCCAGTAGTAAGAGGCAGAGTGGCCCATCTCAGCGGTACCGGCTGCTACCGCATCGAAGACTTCCAGGGCTGGTACCAATTCACCCGCTCCGTGTACACGGATCTGCATGCGGCCGTTGGAAAGCTGTTCTACCCGGCGGGCGAAATCATTCGCACCAGTGCCCAGGGCAGGGAAGTTTTTCGGCCAAGAGGTGACCATGTCCCAGGTGAAGGTTTCTTGTGCGCGCGCACTTGAGGTGGTTACGAAAGGGGCGGCAACGGCCCCGGCGACGCCAAGGCTGGCAGTTTTGAGGAAGTGACGGCGTTGCATGGTGAGCAAAACTCCAAAGGTAATAAAACTGTTGTTATAGGGCGCTAAGTTCGCGGTGTCCGCTTGTTAGTATGCTGTATAGCGAATTTAGCCCGCAAGCCTGATTAATCATCCGAGGCGTCTTTCATGCTGTTGCCATGGCGTACCAGCCAATAACAGCCGCCTAACGCCAATACCGCAGCCGAGAGGGCGCCAATCTGCCAGGGGTCGATGACTTCCATATCCAGCACCATAAACTTGCGCACCAGCGCCATAATGGCAATGAGAACCACGATTTCAACGTGGATGAAGCCTTTACCACTGGTCATTGTGCGGATGATGGAGTTATTGAACTCCATGGCAATCAAGACGGTAAGGATCATGTCAAATAGCGCTTGAAATACGCGGTAGTCAAAGGGGTCACGGCTTTGAATAAACAGCAGTTGCACCACATGAATGACTAAGTAATACATAGCGACCAGCACAGCGCCGCCGATGGCGAGGGTCAGCACCATCGAAACTAAGCGTTCAAAACGCTGGTAGCCGCTGAGTGCCTGCCAACCGTTACACACCTCAGGAAATAGGCGTTTTAAGCGCTGTTTCATAATGACCTCTATGTGGTGCCTGGAGCGCGTAGGCGTAGTTAATGAGAAGAATCGCTGGTTTACAGCGGCGTTAGCTTAGCAAAACCAAGCACTAGCCATTTGACCCCTTCGCCTTCAAAGCTGACCTGTACCCGGGCGCGGGCACCTTCGCCTTCCGCGTTAAGAATAATCCCTTCGCCGAACACCGGGTGCTCAACGCCTTGGCCAACATGTAAGGTGGGTATATCACCGCTGCTCTCGACACTTTGCTGGGCAAAAGACGTTCGCGATGCGGTGACCGGGCGGGAAATATGTCCGCGTAGGCGGACTTCTTCGAGTAGGTGTGGCGGTAGCTCGCGCAAAAAGCGCGACGGGCGTGGAAACACCTCTTTGCCGTGCAGGCGCCGGGTTTCGGCGTGGGTCAGGTAGAGCTTCTGCATGGCGCGGGTGACGCCGACGTAGCAGAGCCGACGCTCCTCTTCGAGCCTACCCGGTTCCTCCAGGGACATCTTGTGTGGAAACAGCCCCTCCTCGACACCGGCAATAAAGACGACGGGGAACTCCAGGCCTTTGGCGGAGTGCAGCGTCATCAGCTGTACGCTGTCCTCAAACTCTTCGGCTTCATGGTCGCCAGCATTAAGGGCGGCTTCTGAAAGAAACGCTTCCAGTGCGGCCATGCCTTCGCCCGCTTCAGGGGCTTCAAAAACATCGCCTTGGGTAAAGGCGCGGGCAGCAGTGACGAGCTCTTCCAGGTTTTCGACCCGCGCCTGGCCTTTCTCGCCGCGCTCACTCTTGTGGTGCTCGATCAAACCGGTATGCACCGTGACGTGATCGATAATTTCGTGCAGCGCCATGCCAGAGGCATCGTTATCGAGCTGCTCAATCAGGTTGGCGAAGGTTTGCACGGCATTGGCCGCGCGGCCTTTCAAGGTGCCGTCGTTAATCGCATCGTGGAGTGCCTGCCACAGCTGAATGCCTTGTTCACGGGCACGTAGGCGGACAATCTCCACCGTGCGTGTGCCAATACCTCGGGTGGGTACGTTGATCACCCGCTCAAGCGAGGCGTCATCATCGCGGTTGAGCATCAGGCGCAGGTAGGCCAGGGCATTCTTGATTTCCAGGCGCTCGTAAAAGCGGTGACCACCGTAAATACGGTAGGGCATGCCTTGGCGAATCAGCGTCTCTTCCAGCAGGCGAGACTGGGCGTTTGAGCGGTAGAGAATCGCGATATCGCGGCGGTTAAAGCCTTCGTCGACCTTCTCCTTGATGGTGTCGACGATATAGCGCGCTTCTTCCAGGTCGTTAAACCCGGCATAGATCGAGATCGGCTCGCCTTCGATACCGTCGGTCCATAGGTTTTTACCCATCCGCTCGCTGTTGTGGCTGATCAGCGTATTGGCGGCTTCCAGAATCGCGCTGGTGGAGCGATAGTTCTGCTCGAGCCGCACGGTGTGGGTTTGCGGAAACTCCTGCTCAAAGCGGCTGATATTCTCCACCTTGGCACCGCGCCAGCCGTAGATCGACTGGTCGTCATCACCGACGGCAGTCATCGGCGTCTTCATGCCGGTGAGCAGCTTTAGCCAGGCGTACTGCAGGGTATTGGTATCTTGAAACTCATCCACCAGGACATGACCAAAGCGCTCTTGGTAGTGGTTTAACAGCGCCGGGTTATCGCGCAGCAGCTCCAGGCTGCGTAGCAGCAGTTCACCGAAATCGACCAGGCCGCCGCGCTCGCAGGTGAGCTGGTAGCGCTCGTAGAGCTCAACCATCTGGCCCATGTAGGCATCGCCATCCACATTGACCTGGTGCGGGCGCAGTCCCTCCTCTTTGCAGCCGGAGATAAAGTGCTGCACTTGGCGGGGCGGGTAGCGTTCGTCGTCGATGGCGTAATCTTTCAGCAGCCGTTTGACCAGCCGTAGCTGATCGTCAGAATCGATAATCTGGAAGTGTTGCGGCAGCTTGGCGTCCTGCCAATGGGTGCGCAGCAGGCGGTGGGCGATGGAGTGAAAGGTACCTACCCACACATGGCGCATCGAGATGCTTAGCAGCGCCTCGAGGCGGGTGCGCATCTCCTTGGCGGCTTTATTGGTAAAGGTGACCGCCAGCAGTGCGTAGGGTGAAAGCCCTTCGGCCTGCATCAGCCAGGCGATGCGATGAACCAGCACACGGGTTTTGCCCGAGCCTGCGCCTGCGAGCACCAACAGATTACCTTGGGGGGCGCTCACTGCTTCGCGCTGGGCGGAGTTGAGCTGATCGAGAATCGCCGTGACGTCGTCCATAGTAGCCGCTGCCGGATCAAAAAATAGGCGGCTAGTCTAGCACAGTCAGCTAACTGGCTGTGTATACAGGTGTGGCAATCTTCTCGCCTCTGTGTCGAGGGCAGGTTTCCGCGAGGGCGCTGTGAACCCATCCGTGGGCGCTACTTTTGCATCTGACCGCCATGGAGGGCGGAAATGCCGGAATTGTCAGGAACACTTTCCGGCCCTGTCAAAAGACCCTCGCTTCAACCTGCCCTCGCACTCGGTATAGGCAAAGACTAGGAGTCTTCAGGAAAGCGCAGCGTATTAAGGCTCTTTTTAACCGCTTTGAGCTGTTCGGCGAGTTTCGGGCCGCGGGTTTTGGCCACGCCCACGGCAAGTACATCGATAAGCACCAGGTGGGCAATCCGCGAGCTAAGCGGGGTGTAGATTTCGGTGTCTTCGTGAACATCGATATACAGCGGCAGGCTGACCTCTTCGGCGAGCGGCGAGCCGCTGGGGCACAGGCCAATGACTGTCGCGCCCGCTTCGCGAGCCAGACGTACGCTGGCGACTAGCGCTTTGGTGCGGCCGGTTTGTGAGATTGCCACCACCACGTCGCCATCGTTCAAGGTCACTGCCGACATATTCTGCATATGTGGGTCGGCGTAGGCAGAAGTGGAGATCTGCAGTCGGAAAAACTTGTGCTGGGCATCAAAGGCCACGGCACCGGAAGCCCCAAAGCCATAGAACTCGACCCGATTGGCCATCGCCAGGGCGTTGACTGCACGGCCCAGGGCCTCGTTATCCAACCGGTCACGAACCGAGAGTAGCGTACCCACGGTCGAGTCAAAGATGCTGTGGGAAAATTCAGCGACCGAGTCGCTATCGTTCATGGAGAACTGCGCGAACTGACTGCCGCTGGCCAGCATTTGCGCCAGCTGTAGTTTGAAGTCCTGAAAGCCATTGCACCCCAGCGCACGGCAAAAGCGCACAACGGTAGGTTCGCTAACGGTGGCTTCGGTGGCCAGGTCCACAATACGCATGTGGATGACCTCTTCGGGGTTGCGCAGTACAAACCGCGCCACTTTTTGCTCGGAGCGTCGAAAGTGCTCCATGCGGCGTCTCATTTCATCGAACAGGGCGCGACTCACGTTCAGCTCCTTGGCTTTCTAGCTCACTTGGCTACGTTGGCATTGGTCACAGTATGCCTGACTGATGGCGCAAATGGGCACTGATAACGACGTTCAGGCTAGCGTTTAAAGGTCGTTAGTCAGTTTTTTTAAGATTGGTCATCATTTTGTCAAGTAGGTTATAGTAATAATTGAAGTGCCGCACTGCATCATAACAGTCGTCACGGATGCAGGTGGACGAAGGCATATTCATCTGGAGGAACGTCGATTATGAGAAACGTCGAACGAATCACCTCGGTTAAAAGCGAATTGCTCGACATCTTCATGAGTATGGAAGTCGATGAGCATGCTCAGCGCCAGCGCAGCGCTGCCCAACGCAGCTTAAGAGCGCGGCGGGGTATTGAGCTTCATCGTGAGTTTCAAAAGTTATCGCGGGATATCGCCCCCTTGCCCGATGAAGATCGGCAAGAGAGCGAATTACACTAAGTTTCAGGATGCCAAGAGAGTAGGGGCGCAACTATTATCTGCGCAGAACCACGCTGCCCTGTCTGTTAGCAGGGCCTTGGCAGCTCGGCTATACAAGCGGCTGAGCTTAGATTAACCCTGTTACGAAGACGGCAATAACGCCAGCGGGCGCTACATAGCGCGCGATGACGTTCCATACGCTCTTGCCGGTCGCTGAAAGACCCAGTTCATCTTCCACGCTGCTGCGCTCCAGGCACCAAGCGGTGAATAGAATCGCGCCCAGCCCCGTCAGCGGCAGCATTATTTTGCTGGTCAGCGTATCCAGCAGGTCAAACACGCCCAGTCCAAACAGCACCGGTTCGCTCCACACGTTGAATGACAACAGCGCCGCAATACCTAGTAACCAAGCACCCACTCCGGCCACAACGGTAGCCATGACACGGCTTAGCGGCGTGCGTTCTTCAATGAATTCCACCACGGGCTCAAGCAGTGAAATGGCCGACGTCAATGCCGCAAACGTCAGCAGCAAAAAGAACATCAAACCTAACAGTAAACCACCATCAATATTGCCAAAGGCCAGTGGTAGGGTGACGAAAATCAGCCCTGGGCCCGAAGCGACATCCAAATTATTTGCAAACACGATCGGGAAAATGGCTAAACCCGCGCCCAACGCGATGACGGTATCCATGATGATGACCGTGCGGGCGGTTTGCAGCAGGTCGATCTCTTTGCCCAGATAAGAGCCGTAAGCCATCATGATGCCCATACCCAGAGAGAGGGTGAAGAAGGCGTGGCCCAAGGCGGCTAGCACGGTTTCTGCTGTGAGCTTGCTCCAGTCCGGGTTGAACATATACGTCAACGCCTCGCCAAAATGACCGGTTGTCATGCCATAACCAATCAGCACCACCAGCAGCAGTGCGAGGACTGGCATCAGAATGCGTACAGCGCCTTCAAGGCCTTTGGTAACGCCGCGGGCGACAATCCCAATGACCAGCAGCATAAACACTGAGTGACCCAGCAGCAGCAATCCAGGGTTACTCAACATGCCATTAAATAGCGCGCCAATGCCATCGGCATCTTGACCGCTAAAAGCACCGCTCACCGAGTTGACGGTGTAGTAGAGCGACCAGCCGCCAATCACGCTATAAAACGACAAAATCAAGAAGGCCCCGACAATGCCACTGATGCCCACGATGGCCCAGGCTCTTGGCTTTTTAGCCGTGCGCGCCAGCTCTGACATCGTGCTGGCGGGGTTCTTCTGGCCGCGCCGCCCCAAAAGCCACTCAGAGACAAGAATGGGCAAGCCGATCAGCGCGATACAGAGCAAATACACAAATACGAAAGCAGCGCCGCCGCTTTCACCCACCATATACGGAAATTTCCAGATATTACCTAGACCCACCGCTGAACCAGCGGCGGCCAGCACAAAGGTCATTCGCGATGACCACTGCGCATGCGCAAGCTTCGCCATACATCACCCATTAAGTCGATTGTTGTGTAAGTTACTGCGTGCTGGGCACGCTAGTTTTCGGAAAATTGAGTTATTGCCAGCGTACTTTTCCGAAAGTAAGCGCAATTTATCTGATCGACCGCAAGCATGCCAGTTAGCTGACCTAAAAAGGTGGGTTAAAACAGTTGGCTTTGCTTTTCACCTGCAAAGGGCCCAAGTGGGGGCAATGGCGTCACTTCTCCTAGTGCGTTATAGAGTAAGCGGGCCATGTGGGGAGACTCGCGGTTATCCGCAGTATGCACAAATAAGAAAGGGGTTTTCCCCTGATTTATCCACAGCTTTAGCCGCTCTTTCCAGGCGACGAAATAGTTGCTATTAATCGTTTTGTCAATATGGCCAATGAAACGAATGACAGGAAAATTTGCCGTTGAAAGCACGTGTAGCGGGAGTTTCGGCTTTTCTTGCTGGGCATGGGCCAAGCCCACATGGCCATTTGCCGGGGTTGAGAAGAGCGGGCGTACGTCGAGCATCACGCGATTGGCCGAATAAGTTATCAACAGGCGGTTAAGGGCTGTTTCAGCGGCTCCTTTGTGGAAAAAATCAGGGTGGCGAACCTCGACTGCGCAAGGCAAATGGGCAGGCCAAGCGGCGAGCAGCGCTTCAAGCTGGGGAAGCTCTTGGGGGCCGAAATCCCGTGGCAGTTGAACCATGGTGGGCCCAAGGCGGTCGTGCAGCGGTTCTAGCGCCGTCAAAAAAGCCCAGGCCTCCTCTAACCGGGTTAGCCGTTGATCGTGGGTGACGCTGGCAGGCAATTTAAAACAAAAGCGGAAGTGGGATGGTGCCTGACACGCCCAGGCAGCAATGGTTTCCGGCTTTGGGGTACCGCTATAAAAGGTAGTGTTGCCCTCAACGCTGGAAAACACCGCCGCGTAATCGCTTAACAGCTCAGTTTTGGCATGGCGTGGATAAAGGTTACCCAGCCAGTCTTGATTGGCCCACATAGGCAAGCCTAGATAAAGAGGAAGCGTCATGGGTGCCAGCCTACGTCAACAAGATCAAGCGCTAATGTAACAGGTTAAGCGCCCCGCCCGTTAAGCGTGCATGGCGGCTTCTATAGGGGCTTTGCATGGCTTTTATGTATAGCAAGGCGCGGAAAAAGTGAAATTGTTAAGACGCCGATAGCGCTACTATGTAGGTATAGCCCCTTTATGGGCAGGTATAGCCGTTTACAAACAGGATAGTGCCATGTGTTCAGCTTACGTTAGCAGTGATGAAATTCGCGACCAGTTTTCCCGCGCCATGTCGGCGATGTATCAGCAGGAGGTGCCGCAATATGGCACCTTGCTGTCGCTGGTTGAGGCGGTTAATCAAGAGGTACTCGCCGCTAATCCTGCCCTTAACAGTGAATTAAAACAAAGCGATGAGCTGGCGCGTATCAACGTTGAACGCCACGGCGCTATTCGAGTGGGAAGCCCAGGCGAGCTTGCTATGTTGCGGCGAATGTTCTCGGTCATGGGGATGGAGCCGGTGGGGTATTACGACTTATCTACCGCAGGCGTGCCGGTTCACTCCACGGCGTTTCGGCCGGTCGCGGATAGTGCCCTCAAGCGGAACCCCTTCCGCGTATTTACCTCGTTATTGCGCCTTGAACTGATCGAAAAAGCTGAACTAAGAGAACAGGCGAGTGAAATTTTAAGTGCCCGCGATATCTTCACTGCCAACGTGAAAACGCTGATTGAGCGTTTTGAGCAGCAGGGTGGCCTAAGCGCCGACGATGCCAAGCAGTTTGTGCAGGAAGCGTTGGAAACGTTCCGCTGGCACGACAACGCCACGGTCGACTTGGCCACCTATGAGCGTTTGCATGCCGAACACCGCTTAATTGCCGATGTGGTCTGCTTCCGCGGCCCGCACATTAACCACCTAACGCCGCGCACGCTGGATATTGATGAAGTGCAGCGGCGCATGCCCAGCGTTGGCATTGACCCCAAAGCGACGATTGAAGGCCCGCCTCGCCGAGACTGCCCAGTCCTGCTACGTCAAACCAGCTTCAAAGCCCTGGAGGAGACGATTGCTTTCGCGGACGCTGCTGAGGGTAAACACACCGCCCGCTTTGGCGAAATCGAACAGCGCGGCATTGCATTAACGCGCAAGGGGCGCGAGCTATACGACCGCCTGCTGGCAGCTGCCAAAGAGAACTCGCCCACCTTAGCCAATAATGACACCCATCAAGCGCATTTATCTGAGGTGTTTAAAGCGTTTCCCGATAGCTATGAAACGCTGCGTCGCGAAGGATTAGCGTTTTTCCACTATCAGGCGGTTCAGGGTGCATCTGTGCAAGGAGAAGTTTCAGTTGAGCAACTGGAGAGCTTGATCGAACAAGGCGCCCTCCGTGTGACCCCGATGATTTATGAAGACTTCTTACCCGTGAGCGCGGCCGGTATTTTTCAATCCAACCTGGGTGGAAACAGCCATGATCATTATGCAAGCAGCGCAAGTCAGCAGGCGTTTGAGCAGGCCTTAGGGAGAGCCGTTATCGATGAAATCGAGCTGTATGCCCAGCGCCAGGAAACATCGCTTGAACAGGCGCTGGCGCAGTTGGCGGGTTAAGTGATAGAACAGGCAGCTAGGTCAAGCTATCCACTAACCCATAAGGTTGAAGAGAGTTATGAGTCAAGGAAAGGTATTGGTATTACATGGCCCCAACTTAAATTTGCTGGGTAGCCGTCAGCCAGAAATATATGGGTACGAGACGTTAGACGACGTGAATAACACTTTGCGGGAGAAAGCGGTGATGGCCGACTGGGACATCACTTGTCTGCAGAGCAACCATGAAGGCGAATTGATTGACGCCATTCACGCTGCACGCCTGGATGGCACCCAAGCGATTATTATCAATCCCGCTGCCTACACGCATACCTCAGTGGCCATTCTTGATGCCCTCAATGCTTTTGATGGCAAAGTCATTGAGGTGCATTTGTCCAATGTTCACAAGCGCGAAGCCTTTCGCCATCACTCCTATGTCTCGCTGCGTGCCGATGGCGTCATTGCTGGCCTCGGGGTTCAAGGCTATCGAGCCGCGCTAGAGGCGGTGATGGTGGGGGCTAGTTAATATGCGCTCTTACCTGGGCCACTTTGTTTTGTAAAACAGGCAAGTAAACATTAATCAACGTATCAAGATCGACCCGAGCAGCGTTAGTGCTGATATTGATTGCGCCCATTAAATGCTGCTTGGCGTCATAGACAGGAACGGCAATGGAGCGCAAGCCGGAGTCAAGCTCTTGATCAGAAATGGCATAGCCCTGCTGCCGCGCTTTTATTATCTGGTTTCGTAGCTCACTAACATCTGTCACCGTTTTGTCGGTGTAAGACTCTAGAGCAACCGAAGAAAGAAAGTGATCAAGGTCGGTATCGCTGAGCTGAGCGAGCAACATGCGCCCCATGGAAGTATGAGCTGCTGGCAGCCGAGTGCCTACTGAAAGCGTAATTGCCATCAAGCGATGCTTTGCTGCCGAGCGGGCTACGTAGATAACATCATTGCCATCAAGTACACCAAGCGAGGAGGACTCCCCGGTTTCAGCGGTAATGTCTTCGAGATGTTGCTGAATAACATCTCGGTAATTATTAGCCGATAAAAAGGCATAGCCGAGTTGAAGCACGCGGGGTGCCAGTTCGAAGTAGCGTTGCTGTTTGCGCACATACCCCAGGGCATGCAGGGTGAGTAAGAAGCGCCTGGCTTTTGCTCTATTCATTCCCGTGCGCGCGGCGACTTCGCTTAGTGTCATGCGGGGGTGCTCATGATCGAATGCCTGGATGACTTCCAGACCACTAGCAAGGGCCGTTACAAAGTCGCGGCTATCTTCACTCAGCATTTCTTCCTGCATTTTTACTATCCATTGTGCTAAAACCGGGGATAAAAGATTAACGTAAAAAAGTTCGCAGTGCGAACGTGGCTCCCTCTTTCAGCGGTCAATCCCGCTTCTTACTACTAAAGTTGTGTTTTTTAAAAGGTTAGCAACAACGTAATCTCAAGCTAGATGATACGAATACGTGTACGCCTTACGAACAATAGTTAAGTATAAATAATTACTTAGCAACGCACAGGAAGATAACAATGAATAAACTCCTTAGCGCATCATGTCTGGCTGCCTTCGGTAGCGCTCTAGCACTGGGCCTAGCGGTTTCCTCCGCCAGCGCCAATGAGTGGCCCACCGACGATATTCGTCTTGTCGTACCCTACGCTCCAGGTGGCACCACGGATGTGTTGTCCCGCCGCGTCGCGGATCTTCTTCAGCAAGAGCTTGATGCTAACGTGGTTGTGGAGAATCGTCCGGGGGCGGGCTCTACGGTGGGCACCGGTCGTCTCGCCCGCGGTGGGCGTGATGCCGACCACACCATTTTAATGGCATCACCCGGTCACACCATCGGCGCGGCCATTTACCCTGATCTTAGCTACGATCCAGTCGAAGATTTTGTCTTCCTGCAAAACATGATCGATATCCCCAATGTCATGGTGGTGCCCGCCGACAGCCCTTATGAAAGTGTTATCGAGTTCGTTGAAGCGGCTAAAGAAGAGAACATGACCTTCAGCCACAGCGGCGTGGGCAGCTCGATTCATATGTCCGGCGAGTTATTCAAGACGTTGACTGAGACCAATATGACGGCAGTGCCGTTTGCCGGCAGCGGTGCGGCGCTTCCTGCGCTATTGGGCGGCGATGTAGACGTCTCCTTCGAGAACATGCCGACCGTCCTTTCGCATATTCGCTCGGGTGACCTGCGCGCTCTGGCGGTGACTTCCGCTGAGCGGTCAGAGTATTTGCCGGATGTGCCCACTCTGACGGAAGTGGGCGAGTATAACCTTGATCAGTTCGTCACCACGGCATGGTTTGGCCTGGTGGCACACAGCTCTTTCCCGGAAGAAGCGCAAACCGTTATGCGGGATGCCCTGGCTAAGGTGATGGAGCGTGAAGAGTTTGTGGACTTTGCTGATCAACTGGGCGCCGAACCGGGCCAGGTGTCTGGCGAAGAGTTCAAGCAGTTTATCGCCGATGAAGTCGAACGTTGGCAGGGCGTTGCACAGCAGGCCGGTATTAGCCAGTAACTAGCTACTCTTCCGTTATAACAGAGAGGCGAGGGCCGCTACCCTCGCCTCTCTTGTTGCCCAGGAGAAGGCCGCGATGACACCCTCGGGTTCCAAGCGCAGAGTGAAAATAAAAGATACCAGCGACCTCATCACCGGCATTGTATTGCTGGGGTTTGCCATAGTGTTGGTCTTTTATCTGGTACCCAACTATATAAACGAACCGCCGATCCTACAAAACCCAATGATGTCGCCGCGATGGCTGCCGGCGATCATCGGCTGGCTGATTCTGCTGTTTTCGATTCTACTCATTCTTCAGGCCTTCATTGTGGAAGGAAAGCCCGAGGAGGATGAGCGGGCGATTGAGAAAGGCTCCACTCGGCGTTTCGTGCTAATGGTGCTATCGCTGGTGATATATGTTGCCTTGTTTGAGGTAATGGGCGCCGTGTTCTGCGGTATTTTGGCAACCTTAGTTCTTTTCGTAGCGCATCCGGTTCGCACCTGGTGGGTATATAGCCTGGCATTTCTGTTTCCAGTTGTGGTGGCGCTCTTATTTGTAGAAGTAATGAACGTACCACTACCGATAATGCCGCTCGGTTTCTGATTTGCTACTTACTTTTCTGGGTGCCCTATGGAAAATTTTTCGGAAGTCATAGAGATATTCTTCAGCCTGGATAACTTTCTGGCCATAGCCGCAGGCGTGGTTATCGGCGTGGTTGTTGGTTCTATCCCCGGTTTAACCGCCACCATGGCGGTGGCATTGGCACTCCCCTTTACCTTCTCTATGCAGCCGGTTGCCGCTATCCTGCTGCTGGTAGGTATCTATAAAGGGGGGATGTACGGTGGCTCGATTACCGCCATTCTCATCAGAACCCCAGGCTCCCCCGCCTCGGCCTGTACGTTGTTAGACGGCTACCCGATGGCCCAACAGGGGCATGCAAAAAAAGCGCTTAAGGCCGCGCTCTATTCGTCGGTGATTGCCGATTTCATCTCCAACATAGCGTTGATCTTTTTTGCCGCCTACTTGGCTAAAATTGCGCTGAACTTCGGGGCACCCGAATTTTTCTGGCTGATCTGTTTTTCTCTCACCATTATCATCTCGCTAGCCAGCGGCTCTATGATCAAGGGCTTGATGGCAGCGCTGTTGGGCATTTTGTTGTCCATGGTAGGGCTGGATGAGGTCTTCGGCTCCCAGCGGCTTACCTTCGACAGCTACAACTTGATGGACAGCATCTCTTTTATCCCTCTGTTGATTGGCCTGTTTGCTATTCCAGAAATTATCGAGTTTTATCGTAAGAAAGCGATTCCTCATATTAAGGCGAAGGCAAGTGGTGCCGGTTTGGCCTTCTCTGAGCTCAAGCGTTGTATGAAAAGCATTGTGCGAGGCAGCTTAATTGGCGTCATTATTGGCGCTATCCCCGGCACCGGCGCGACGGCGGCGGCATTCATCTCCTACAGCGATGCGCGTCGGCGCTCTCCCAACAGAGCAAATTTCGGCAAGGGCGAGGTAGAAGGGGTGGCAGCGGCTGAGGCCGGTAACAATGGCGTTGCCGGGGCGACGTTAATTCCGCTGTTATCGCTAGGTATTCCTGGGGACGTCATCACCGCCATTATCCTGGGAGCTTTTATGGTGCATGGGTTAACGCCTGGCCCGCTTATGTTCCAGGAAAATCTGTCGCTGATCTATGCACTGTTCCTGGGGATTATGTGCAGCTCGGTCATCCTGCTGGTGGTGGGTAACGTTGCCATCAAGTACTTCTCGTTAATTGCCGATATCCCCAAGTCCATTCTCTTTCCTATCGTCTTGATGTTCTGCGTCTACGGCGCTTATGCGGTCAATAACGCCACGTTCGACGTGTGGCTGATGCTGGCGTTTGGAGTGTTGGGATATATCTTCAATCGTGCCGCCATACCGGCGGCGCCGTTTCTGATTGGCTTCATTCTGGGGCCGATGTTCGAAGACAACCTGCGTCGTTCTCTGCTCATCGGCTCCAATGACCTATCGATCTTCGTACGCGGGCCGATTACCTGGGCCTTCATCGCGCTGACCGTGGGTTCCATCGGCCTGGCCGTTTATCGCTTTGCCGCCTCTCGACGTGGTGCGCGCAATAGCACTGACGAGTCACGCCAAAGCTGAGTTAACCGACCGTCACTCCGCCGCAGACAAACAGCGTCTGGCCGGTAATAAAGCTGCTACGCTCGTCGCAAAAGAAACTGACAGCCTGGGCCACGTCTTCAGGTTGTCCCATTCGGCTTAGCGGAATGTTATCGATGATGCGGCGAGCGCGCTCGGAATCGGGCGGATTGTTTTGCCAGAAGGCACTAGTGGCGATAGGGCCGGGTGCCACGCAATTGACCGTAATACCGTGCTCCGCCAGCTCCAACGCCCAGGTGCGGGCCATGGATTGCAGTGCTCCCTTTGTCGCGCTGTAAATAGTGCGCGCCTCTTTACCGAGCACCACACGACTGGCATTCATGACGATACGACCCATGCCCTGTGCCTTGATAGTGGGCAGTAGCGCTTGAGTGCAGACCAGCGCCGAGCGCACGTTCAGATGCATGAGCTTATCGAAGTCCTCAAGCCGTGCCTCTTCAAGCAGCGCTGGTGCCACAATACCCACATTATTGATCAGCCGAGACACCGCATATCGTTCGGCGATTTCCTCCATCACCCGGCGAGTAGCGTTGGCGTCGGCAAGGTCGACTTGGTAGGCGTCTTCTTGTAAAGAGCCGGCCTCCGGCGCGACGATATCCGCCACAATAACGCGATAGCCATCCTGTTGAAGTCGTAAAGCAATGGCTTGGCCAATGTTTCTAGCCCCGCCGGTAACCACGGCGCAGGGCTGTTGTGACGTTTTGTCTTGATCAGAATGTTGACCCATTTTTATTGTCCTTTTATACGTTAAATATTTGTTTATTAGAGTTTTAAAACGCTAGCATTCCTGAAAGTGACATCAGCCCGATGATCAGGCTAAGCGTAAAGAACGAAGCGACTGTCGCCACCAGCATCGCCGCAGCGCTTACGCCGCCTAAACCATAGCGTTGGCCAAAAAGTGGGTAAATGCTGATCATCGGTGCGGCAGCAAATAGCAACGCACCGGCCATATAAAGCGGATCAATGCCTGGAACAAAATAGAAGGCGATGAAGATGAGCAGGGGGTGAATAATCAGTTTGCCGATGACAATTTGACCTACGTCGCTCGCCATACCTTTAACCTGTAGGCCAAACAGCGCGCCGCCGATCACAAACAGCGCCGCTGGGCCCGCTGCTTCGGCCAGCATATCAATGGCTTTAAACAGTGGCGCGGGAATATTGACGCCGGTAACGGCCAGACAAATGCCGATCAGCAAGCCTACCAGCACCGGGTTTTTGATAAGGCTAAGCAACGTCTTTTTAACCGTTATCCATGTGCTGGAACCTTGATGGCTGCCCATTTCGGCCAGAATCAGCGCTGCGGGAATGATAATCAGTGTCTCAATAACCATATTGAGTGCCATAAGCACCGCCGCAGGTGAGCCGATGACCATCGCTGCCACGGGGTACCCGACAAAACCGCTGTTGGAAGCTGACATGCCTAGTGCCTGCATAGCACTGGCGTTGAGTGGTTGGCGCTGTAGTTTTAAGCAGAGCAGTAACCCCGCAGCGAAAACGGCGATAGAGCCCAGCCCGTAAGCCACCAGATAGTTGAGCTTGAAAACCTCTTCGAGAGGTTGCTGGGTGAGCGCGCGAATTACGAGCGCGGGCAGCGCGCAGTAGAGCACAAAGACGCCCACCCCCTGCATCTGATCGCGCTGGATAATGCCGCTCCATCTCGCTATATATCCCAAGCCAATAAGTAGGAATATGGGCGTGGTAATCCCAAGTATAGCTAGCATAGCGGCCCCTTAGCGCATGAAGGCAAATAGTTAAGTTCGAATAACGAATAATTGTACGCTATTTATCTGGCGCTTCATGGCATAGAGTGAGCAGAAGGCGTGACAAGTTGCTCGATATAATGAGCACGCGGTGGTATTACGAGCAGATCGATCTGTTTTAGAGATGATGCCGACGCAGTTGATGTCTTCAGCCCGCAGAATATCAGTGTTTAACATCATCATCTTGAGTGCTATCGCCAATTTCCGCTTCCAGACGCTGCTGTGCAGTGACGCGCACAAAGGCATTCGGCGCGCCGAGCCCTTGATAACCTTCACGCTGCACCAGCTCAAAGAAGAACGCCTGGCGGCCGGGCTGGGTATACAGCTGATGGAAGTCACCTTCGCCATCCTGATCAAAAAGGATGTGGTGCGCTTGCATCCATTGCAGGGTTTGCGCCGGTAGGTCGAAGCGCGCGGCCAGGTCGCGGTAGTAGTTACCGGGAATCGGCAGTACCGGCGTGCCCGCCTGCTGGAGTGCTGCACTGGTGTCGCGCATGGCGCTGGTGCGCAGGGCGACGTGGTGAATCCCCGAGCCGCCGTACTGGCGCACGAAGCGGTTGCTGGCGGTATCCGGCGAGGCGCTGGCGTTAAGCGCCAGGCGAAAGCGACCGTTGTAGTTCTGTAGCACTTGGCTCTGGATCAGCCCGCGGGGGTCGGTGACATCGAAGGAGGGCGTTGGCGCCAGTTGGAAAATAGCGCGGTACTGCAGCATCAGCGAGAGGTAGTCGTGGTAGGAGAGCGCCACGCTGATATGGTCGATATCCACCAGCGCCCCCTGAGGAACCGGCTGTACATCCACAGGGAACTCGCGATCCCAGGTGCGGCTTAGCTGCGAGTCATCAATAATATAGGAGAGGCTGCCATCCACATTGCGCAGGGCGCTCATGCGGTGGCTGGCACCCACCTCTTCGGGTTCCACGATATCGTAGCCAAGTTTGTCGGCACGTTTAAACGCCTCATAGGCATTTGCCACGCGCAGGCCAATCGCCGTTACTGCGGTGGCATCGCGTCCTGGCGTGCGGCCGGTAAAGCTCGATTCGGCATTGAGTACCAGATTGACGTCACCTGCCGCCCAGCGCTCGGCGTTAAGCGTGTGGTGGCGCCCCACGCAGGCCATGCCCAGCGCGGTAAGCAGCTCGCGCAGCGAGGCTAAATCGTCAGGCTCAACGGCGATTTCCAGAAAGGCGACCGACTCGATCGGCTGCGGTGCGGGAATGCCGCTGTCGCCCTGCATGCTGCGCAGCAGGTTGTAGGAACGCAGCCCGTCCCGGGCAGTTTGGTCGCTGTGACCCATGCGAAAGACATCGTTAAAGATCTCGTGGGAGAGCGGGCCGTCGTAACGGGTCTCATCCAGCATGGCCATGAACTTATCCATCTGCAGCTCGCCCTGGCCGGGGAAGCAGCGGTAGTGACGACTCCACGACAGGTGATCCATAGAGAGGCGCGGCGCATCGGCGGTCTGTACCAGAAAGATGCGATCCCCCGGAATGCGGCCAATGGTGCCTAGCTCGGTCTGGCGGGAGAAAATATGGAAAGTGTCCAGCACCAGGCCGACATTGGGGTGGGCGGCACGGCGCACCACTTCCCAGCTGTCGCGGTAGTCGTGAATATGGCGGCCCCAGGCCAGCGCCTCATAGGCCACGCGCAGATTGCGCCGCGCGGCACGCTCGCCGAGCTCATAGTAGTCATCGGCGGCGCGGCTCAATCCCGGTAGTGAGTCAGGGTGAACGGTACTGCACGCCATAAGCAGATCCGTGCCCAGCTCCTCCATCAGATCAAACTTGTGCTCGGCGCGATCAAACGCCCGCTCCCGGGCGCGGCCCTGGAGACCTTCAAAATCGCGAAACGGCTGAAGCGTCACCAGCTTGAGGCCGCGGGAGCGAATCAACTCACCCGCTTCCCGCGGCGTGCCGGTGAACGCGGTTAGGTCATTTTCAAACAGCTCAAGCCCCTCAAAGCCTGCCTGAGCAATGGCGTCTACCTTCTCTTCCAGGGAGCCGCTTAGGCAAACCGTGGCAATGGATGAGTACATGGAGTGTGCTCCTTGGTATCGAACAATCAGTAACCCGTCAGCAAGGTGACCGACCGGTGCTGGCAGGAGAAGTGGCGATTGGTCTGCTGTCATCGAATAAACAGGTGCTGACGCGTCAGGCTTGTCGGGCGATCGCTTTTCGATGCTGCAAGGCTTTCAGATAGATCTCTTGGGTTCGCATGATGTGCGCGTGTAGAACGCTTTCGAAGCTTGCGATATCGCTTTTCTTGAGGTGCTCGATCATGGCGTGATGCTCCTGGAAGCTTATATTTCTTAACTCGGTTTGCGGTGATGTGATGGACGTTCGCAGAGCCGAAATACGGTTGCTGATCAAGTTGAAGGCATCGAGCAGATATCGGTTGTCGCAGTGCTCGAAGAACATCTGGTGGTAGGCGCTATCGAGGCTGGAATACTCCTGAACATCGTCTTTATCAATAGATGACTGCATCTTCTGAGTGATCAACTGCAGAGATCTAACGAGTCTTATCGGGCTATTCGAAAAGCTGCGCTTCGCTGCCTGTAGTTCTACCATAAAGCGAAAGTCGCAAAGGTCCACAACGTCCGCGCTCGTTGGCTCGAATACGAAACTGCCGCGTTTGGGCTTAACGGTGACAAGCCCCAACGTTTGAAGTCGAGCCAGCGCGTCTCTTATAGGGGTCCGGCTGACTCCGAGTTTCGACGAAAGCGCCTCTTCAGGGATTTTTTCTCCCAGGACAAAATCCCCGTTGATGATGGCCGTGCGAAGTCGTTCGGCAACGATGTCCGTCAGGGACTGAACAGGCCCTATGCGAAATTTGTTTGTCATTAATTCGCCCTATCAACCGTTTACTGTCTTTTGTTTTCGAATCAGTCGTAGCAATACCGGCACAAACCATATGGAAAGCGTCAGGATGCCAAGCGTTGCGGCGATGGGGCGCGAGAAGAAGTCGAGCAGGTTGCCGTCACTCTTGATGAGCGAGGTAATCAGGTTGCTTTCGAGCATGGGACCCATCACCAGACCCAGTATGACCGGGGCGACAGGCAGGCCATTCTCTTCCATGAGGTAAGCTATCAATCCCAGCACCAGCATGATCACGATACCGGTGTAGGTATTGTCGATCGCATAGGAGCCAGCAATGGCAAAAATCAGGATGAAAGGCACTAGAATGCTCTTCTTTACCTGAAGAAGATGCCGAGAGGCAAATATGGCGATCAGGCCAAGTGGAATGATCAGCAGGTTGGCCACCAAAAAGGTAATGAAGACCGCGGTCACTTCGACCCCTTTCGTGATAAATACCAGCGGCCCCGGGTTGAGCCCCTTGGCGTAGAGCACCCCTATGACGATCGCGGTGATCGAATCTCCAGGAATACCGAACACCATGGCCGGTACATACGCACCGGATAGCGCAGAGTTGTTGGCAGAGCAGGCGTCTACCAGCCCTTCGTCGTGACCCGAGCCGTACTTTTCAGGTTGGCGAGACATCTTCTTGGAGACGGCGTAGGCAATCCAACTGCCGATATCGGAGCCCGCGCCGGGCAGAATGCCCACAATATTGCCGATCAACGAGCCCCGCAGGATGTTGACCTTGTAACGGAACAGGGTTTTGCCCAGGCCCGAAAACAGCGAACGAAAGGAAACGTGTGAAGGCGCCTTCTCTGTCGAATCCTTGTGGACGATGGTGCGAATGATCTCGGGGATGGCGAACATGCCGATCAGGGCTGGTACGAAGGCCACACCTGAAATGACAGCGTCGATACCGAACACGAAGCGTGGATAACCCGCCGTCGAGTCGAGACCGACCGTGGCGATCAAAAGCCCCACTCCCAGCGAGAGCAGACTCTTTAATACGGAGCCGGTACCCAGCATGACAGCCGCTGTCAGCCCGAGAAGCGCCAGCCAGAAATACTCGGTGGAAGTGAAGTTCAGAGAAACCAGCGCAAGCTTGGGCGCGGCGAAAATGAGCACCAGCGATCCGAAGACGCCGCCAAAAGCGGCACAGAAAACCGAGATACCCAGCGCCTGCCCTACCTTTCCTTTCACGGCGAGACCATTCATGTCGCTGACGTAAGCGGCCGAGGCGGCCGTTCCGGGAATTCGCAGCAGAGCGGTGGGTATATCGGAGGCGAATATCGCCATGGCCGCCGTCGTGACGATCGCGGCAATGGCGGGCACCGGATCCATAAAGAAGGTGATGGGTACCAGTATGGCCGTTGCCATGGTGGCGGAAAGCCCCGGAATGGCGCCCACGAAGAGTCCGAAAAGTGCACTGATCAGGATGACGCTGAGCGTGGTGTAGTTGAAAACTAAGGGCAGCGCTCCCACGATGTTGTCGGTCATGTCGTTATACCCTTAGATGAATGATCCGGCGGGAAGAGGCACATTGAGCTGTTGAGATAGCAGGTAATAAACCACGACGACGAAAACAGCGGCGCAGCCAAGAATCAGCGGTTGGCGGTAGCCTTCAAGCCACAATAGTGCCAGCGCCAGAATGATCCCACCGGGTACGAAGCCGATCTCTTCAATCCAAATCGCGAACACAAGACTTCCCAGAATCAGCAGTAAAAACCCCAGGACGCGCTTCTTTTTCAGCCAGCCCTGGTTGGTGACTAGTAAGGGAGTCGCTTTTCCCGCGAGCATGTACTTGGCGATCAATATCACGCCGCCGATCAGAAAACCGCAGCCGATAATCGTTGGAAAGGTGGAGGGGCCGACCATCTGCCCAGGCATGGCAGGAAAGGTACGTGCCTGGAAAACCGCCAACGCGCCAATGAGCATGAAGGCAATACCAATCACAATATCGTTGAATTTCATATGAGAAGACCTGAAGCAAATGGATACCTTGCAGGCAAGGTACCCATTTTCGCTATTCAACAATGCCCAGAGATTTCAGCGTTTCGCCGATTCTCTGATCCGAGCTCTGCATGAAATCCATGAACTCATCACCTTCCAGCCAAAGCGTTGCGTAGCCGCGATTGTTCATGAATTCCAGGTAGGTCGGGTCGTTCACTATGGCGCTCATATGTTCCTGTAGCGTGTCGATGATTTCTTCATCCACGTCGGCAGGCCCGACCAGTCCGCGCCAGGAACCAAACGACCACTCGTTGCCCGTCGCTTCTTCTAAGGTCGGCAGGTCAGGAGCGTTTGAGGAGCGCTCTGTATTCAGGATCACGAGTGGCTTGATGAGTCCCGCATCCATCAGTGCACGCGCTTCCGGCATCGACGCGGCCGCGAAATCCACGCCGCCGGCGGCGAGATCCTGAAGGCCCGGAGCCGCGCCTTCGGAAGGAACCCACGCCACTTTGTCCGCCGGGATATCTGATGCCAGCAGCATGCCGGCTTCTGCAATGTGATTGACGCCGCCCTGGGCCGAGCCGCTGGCCTTGAACTCGCGATGTCCGGATGAGCGAATCGCTTTCAGCAGATCGTCGATGCTGTCATAGCCGCTTCTGGACGAAACGAAAATGGCAACTGGGTCGGCATTGTAAAGCCCGATGGGCGAGTAATCCTGGTAGGTGATATCCGTGAGGCCCTGGTAATGCATGCCGCCTATTTCAAGGGTGGCGATTCCGATCGTATAGCCGTCAGGCGTGGCATTGGCGATGGCCGAATGGCCGATAACGCCCGAGCCGCCGGTACGGTTGACCACGGGAACGGGAACACCAAGGCTCTCTTCGAGCAGGGTGGAAATCATGCGCGCGGTTGCATCTGTGCCACCGCCGGCGCCCCAGGGAACAACCAGCGTGATGGGTTTATCAGGCCAGCTACTGGCGTGCAGAGGCGATGATGCAAGCAGCAGTAATGAGGCAATTCCAAGGGCTTTGTAGCCTTGGCTCTTCGTTGAATGAGTCATGAGGGTCTCGTATTGTTATCAAAAGCTTGTTGTATGTAACACATAACACTTCAATTTAAATGCCGGGTACCGTCAAGAAATAATACTCAAAAACGTATTATCAAAAAGTATAATAAATAAATAAGTTATTGATAATAAATAGTATTATTGTTTTATCACTATCCGTGCTTGAACACACAAGTGCATATTTAAAGCACGCAGTTCTTACATACAACAATCAAATTTTATTGAGTTATTGCTCTATAAAAGGGGCTTTAAAACGCTGAAATAGTGATTTTTCTTATTACTTTAGTCTTAGTTAAGCGGTTTAAGCTCAGATTTGTCTTGACGGCTTCAGGATTAATTGTTGTATGTTGTATGTAACATGTTAGGTGAGTCGAGGCGGCGTACACGCTCAAGCGCCGGTTCCGCTACGGAGGAAAGATGACCAGGACAATCAACCTGATTTTTAGAGTGGTTGACGTCGCACTCGTGGCACTGCTGTTTGGCATGACGGTCATGGTGTTTGTAAACGTTGTCTTACGTTACGGTTTCGGCTCAGGTATCGACGTATCCGATGAGCTTTCGCGATTTTTTTTCGTGTGGCTGATTTTTCTTGGCGCCATCGCAGCCATGCATCGCAACATGCATATCGGCTTCGATCTGGTGCTTTTGCTGGCCCCGAGGCCGCTCAGGCGTGCCATGCTCGTCGTTGCCAACGGTCTGGTCGTTGTCGTTTGTGGGCTGCTCATCACCGGCGCACTCCAGCAGTTCGATATAAACGCGACGAATATCGCGCCGGTGACGCGCCTGCCGATGATTTGGGTCTTCGGCGCAGTTATCCCCATGGCGGGAGCGATCGGTTTGATCGCCGCGCTGCGTATGTTGGGCTATCTGACCGGGCGGCTGACCTCTCTACCGCGTGGCGGTGAGGTGGCGCCATGATTTTGGGTATCTTTGTCAGCACTTTGATCGCCACTCTGGCGCTCGGTGTCCCCGTGGCTTTTGCGCTGCTGATCTGTGCGGCCATGATGGGCTGGGCGCTCGATCTGCTCGATCCACAGATCATTTCGCAACAGCTAGTGCTTGGCGCCAACAACTTTTCCCTATTGGCTATCCCGTTTTTCCTACTGGCTGGGGAGCTGATGAACGCCGGCGGAATGTCTAAGCGGATCATCGCTTTCGCGATAGCTTTCGTGGGCCATCTGCGTGGTGGGTTGGGCATCGTGGCGATCTTTGCCGCTATCATTCTTGCATCGCTGTCGGGCTCTGCCGCCGCCGATACTGCGGCCTTGATCGCCATCATGCTGCCCATGATGCGCGCATCGGGCCATGACGAGGCGCGCTCTGTCGGGCTCTTGTCGTCAGGGGGTGTCATCGCGCCGATCATCCCGCCTTCTATCGCCTACATTATTTTTGCGGTGGCGACCAATCTCTCGATTACCCAGCTGTTTCTGGCGGGCATCGTTCCGGGTGTTCTGATGGGGCTCGCGGCGATGGCGGCGTGGCTGATCGTTGCACGTCGCGACAATGTCGAACCACTACCGCGTCAGGGGTGGATGACGCGCTTGCACGAAACTCGGCGGGCGATCTGGTCGCTAGGTATGCCGGTCATCATTCTGGGCGGCATTAGGTTCGGTATTGTCACGCCCACCGAGGCAGCCGTCGTCGCCGTGGTCTACGCCGTATTCGTCGGCATGGTGATTCACCGAGAGCTGAAGATCAGTCATCTGTTCGAGGTCTTTCGCAACGCAGCGCTCACCACGGCGGTCGTCATGCTGTTGGCCGCAGCGGCGTTGGCCACCGCCTGGTTCATCACCATCGCCGATTTGTCGGGAATAGTGCTCGAGCTGGTCGGCCCGCTGGTGGAGTCGCCGCGTCTGCTGCTAATCGTGATCATGCTGATCGTGCTGCTGGTAGGCACCATGCTGGATATGGGGCCGACCATTCTCATCCTCGCACCGGTATTGCTGCCCGTGGTCGTCGAGGCTGGCATCGATCCGATCTACTTCGGGGTGATCTTCGTCGTCAATACCGCGATCGGTCTTGTTACCCCGCCTGTCGGCATTGTATTGAGCGTCGCCTCCGGGGTGTCAGGTGTCGCGCTGCATCGGGTGGCGCGAGGGGCGGCGCCTTTTTTGATCGCCCAGGTACTGGTGCTGGTACTGCTGGTCGCGTTCCCGCAAATCGTTCTCTGGCCACTGGAGTGGTTGGCTCGATAATGTCGAAGCGATCCAGCAGTGGTACGTCACTTGCGTCTTCAAACAATAAATAAGGAATGACTCATCATGAAAAAAATGACCTTCCTCGCCGCGACGGCTCTGACTGGTCTGACAACGCTGGTACCGGCCATGGCCCAGGAGTTCGGCAATCACACCTTTCGAGTGTCGAACGGCGCCGCTCAAGACCATCCGGTGGCCACAGGGGTTGATGCCATGTCTAGCTGTCTTCAGGAGGGCTCGGGTGGCGCGATGAAGCTGCGCGCCTTCTACTCTGGCCAACTGGGTGACGACGCTCAGGCAACGCAGTCGGTGCGCTCGGGCTCCATCGATATGGTCGTTGCTGGGGCCGACGCGCTGGCGGGCATCGAGCCTGCGATGGGCGTTTTCAGCCTACCGTTCCTGTTTTCCGATTTCGATGAGGTCGATCAGGTGATGACCGGCCCCTACGCTAACGATCTGGCCGAGAAGATGGCCGGACATCAATTGGTAATGCTGTCGATCTGGGAAAACGGTTTTCGCCATGCCACCAACTCGGTGCGCCCCATCCAGAGCGTGGCGGATTTCGAGGGACTGAGCATTCGCGTGATTGAGAACCCGATCTATCTCGCTACCTTCCGCGCGCTCGATGCAAACCCGGTGCCTATGTCGTTCGGCGAAGTGTTCACGGCACTCGAAACCGGCGCCGTCGATGGCATGGAAAACCCACTGCCGCTGATTCAGTCCCAGCGTTTCTACGAGGTTCAGGACTATGTCACGCTGACGCAGCACGCCTATTCCCCGTTGCCGGTCTTGATGTCCGAACGCAAGTGGAACGGTCTTAACGAAGATGAGCAGAATCTAGTGCGCGAGTGTGCGGTTGCGGCGCGCGACCCCCAGGTCACGCGTGCCCGCGAAGCCGTTGACGAGGCTCGCGCCGCGCTGGAATCTGAAGGCATGGAGTTTACCGAACTCAGCGAAGAGGCAATGGCCGAGCTTCGCGAGACGGTGGCGCCGGTTTACGAGATCAGCCGTGACGCGCTCGGCGGTGACAACATCGACCGAATGATGGAACAGCTCGACAGCATCCGTTCAGGTAACTAATAAAGAGAGAATTATGTCTCGACCCACTGTACTGATTACCGGCGCGGCGGCGGGCATCGGCCGGGCCATCGCGAACCGGCTGGTTCAACGAGGCGCGCGTGTCCTGCTCTGGGACGTCTCGGCGCCGGCACTGGAGCAGACACGCGACGAGCTCGGCGATTTAGCCCGGGCAGAGGTCGTCGATATCGCCGATGAAAATGCCATTGCCTCGGCGGATATGACCACGTGGCGCCCGACACACCTAGTCAACAACGCCGGCATTCTGGGGAAAAAGCGCAGTTGGCTCGACCTGGAGGCCGCTGAAATCGAGCGTTTGTTACGCATTAACGTGACAGGCCCAATGCTGGTCACCAAGGCCTTTCTGAACGCACGCGCCCTCGATACGCCCGGTGCGATCGTCAATATGGCGTCTATCGCGGGTGAAAACGGAGGCGCGCCGGGCTTTGCCGCTTATGGTGCCTCGAAGGGCGCATTGTTGGCGCTAACCCGTGCGATGGCGCGCGATCTGGCCCCGGATCTTCGGGTCAATGCCTTGGCGCCCGGCATCATTCAAACCGCCATGCAGACCGGCGCGCCAGGCGGGGCGGCGAACGCCGAGGCTATCCCGCTCGGTCGGGCAGGCAGCGCCGAGGAAGTGGCCGGCGCCGCTGAATGGCTGCTGCTCGATGCGCCTTATACCTCTGGCGAAGTGCTACGCGTCGCCGGTGGGCGGCGCTGACGCCCACGTACTACTTCCATCACTCAAAGGTGCCCAATGACCGACACACGGCCAACTACCCAGGCTTCTCTTCTCAGATCCCTTATTGCCAAGGGCGATATCGTCGCCGCACCCGGTGCCCCCGACTCGCTGTCGGCGCGCTTGGTCGAGCGAGCAGGCTTCCCCGCTATCTATATGACGGGCTTTGGTGCCACTGCCAGTCGTTTGGGGATGCCCGATATTGGGCTTTTATCCCAGACTGAGATGACCGAGCACGCCCGTAATATGGTGCGAGCTGTCAATATCCCCATTATCGCCGATGCCGATACCGGCTATGGCGGGCCAAACAACATTTATCGCACCGTGCAGGAATACCTGCAGGCTGGAGTCGCTGCGATCCATTTGGAGGATCAAGAGGCACCTAAACGCTGTGGCCAGCGAGCGGGTGTACGCTTGATCGATGCCGATGCCAATGTACGACGTTTAAAAGGCGCCATCGCCGCACGTGGTAGCCAAGATATGCTGGTCATTGGTCGCACTGATGCGATGCCTGCCGCAGGGCCCGAGGAAGCGATTCGCCGAGCGAAAATGTATCAGGATGCTGGCGTCGACCTGGTATTTGTCGATGGCATTAAAACCATCGCCGAAATTGAGGCCGTCGCTAAATCTGTCGAAGGGCCTAAGGTCGTGTCGATCGTGGATGGCAACGAAACGGTCAAGCTGAACCAGGAAGTACTGCAGGAGATGGGGTTCTCGGTCGTTTTCTATGCCGTCACCCTGCTGTTTACCGCGAGCAAGGCCATGGAAAACGCACTGGTACGCCTGCGCGAGGACGGTACCCCAGCAAATGTCGGTGATCAGCATAATTATAACCAGTTCACCGAGATCGTGAACCAGGACTTCTTCAACGCCTTTGATGACCAGTATGGAGCGCGTTCATGAACCCCAAGATTGTCGTTACCGATTTTGAATTTCCCGATCTAGCACCCGAACGAGCGGTCATTGAAGCGGCTGGTTTTCAGTTAATCGAAGCTCAGTGCAAGACAGAAGCCGAGGCCATCGCTGCCTGCGCCGATGCGGATGCCATTATTAATCAGTATTGCCAACTGACAGCTGGGGTGATCGACAAGTTAGAACGTTGTCAGGTTATCTCGCGTTACGGTATTGGGCTGAACACTATTGATGTACCGCGTGCCACCGAATCTGGCATCTATGTTGCCAATGTGCCAGACGGCTCATTGGAAGAAGTATCGGATCATGCCATTGCACTCATGATGGCGCTGAAACGAGGCATTGCTACCTATGATCGCGCGCTAAGAGCAGGCACATGGGACTACACCGTTGCCAAACCACTATCGCGGTTACGTGGGCAAACATTGGGATTTCTTAGCTTCGGCCAAATTGCCCAGCGTATGGCACACAAAATGGCGAATTTTGGGCTGCGTATTATTGCGCATGACCCATACGCCGATGCAGCTGTCGCGAAGTCCGCAGGTGTTGAGCTGGTGACTTACGACAAGTTAATCGCCGAATCCGATATCTTGTCAGTACATGTTCCGTTGACCGATGAAACCCGGCACATGATTTCAGATGCACAGTTTGCGGCGATGAAGCCCACTGCCCTAATACTGAATACCGCTCGCGGCCCAGTGGTTGACGAGGATGCGCTGGTGCGGGCACTGAAAGACGGGCAAATTGCAGGCGCAGGGCTCGATGTGTTTGAAGCCGAACCGATTGGCGCTGATCACCCGCTATTATCGCTTCCCAATGTCATTACTAGCCCGCATTGCGCTTGGTATTCAGAAGGCAGCGAGTTCGAGATCCGCTCAAAGACTGCGCAGAATATCGTCGACGTATTACAGGGACGTGAACCGACTTATCTCGCTAATCCGGCTGTCCGCTATATTCTTCGCACTAAAGCCTGAGGGTGGATCGAGCCGACGCAGAGGCATCATGATCCGTTTCGGATAAGCGTTCGACGGCAACGAGCTGAGTGCGGTGAACATGCGTTTTCAGCACTCTCTCAAATCTGGCCATGTCCTGTTGTTTTAGCGCCTCAATGATGTCGCCATGTTCGGTAAAGCTGGCCTCACGGCGTTCTTCCTTGGCTGCTGTCAGTACGGTGCGGATTGTCGCTAGCCGTGCTTCAACCAGCATATAGGCGTCCTGTACCAATGTGTTTGAACAGTGTTGGAAGAACGCTTTGTGGAAGGCGGTATCCAGTGCGGCATAGCGCCTGGTGTCTCCGCTTTTATGGGTGCTGGCCATTTCATCGAACAGCCCTTGAAGAGCTTGAATCAATGTCTCACCCCCGCCTCGCATGGCGAGGGTGCAGGCTTCACGCTCTAGCATTTCACGGTATTCGCACAGTTGACCTATGTCGACGATCGTAGGATTGAAGACAAAACTACCTCGCTTGGGGCGAATTTCAACCAAGCCTGTAAATTGCAGTGCGTTTAGCGCATCGCGTACCGGTGAGCGGCTGACACCAAACGTTTCGGCTAGCGACTCTTCTGAGATTTTCTCACCCAAGGTGAACTCGCCAGACACAATAGCATCACGAATCCGCTCCATAACAAGTGTTGCCAGGGACTGGGGGCGCTGGATCTTAAGAGGTTTGGAAGCCATAGGTGTTCCACACAGTGGGTGGTGACTGCATCTAGTATGTAAAGTACCACACACCGTAAATCTAAATATAGTTGTGTCGTTTTGTTTCAACTTGGGAGAATTTGATATGGACACCAAGGATAACGCTTTCAATACAGAGTTAAAGGGTACGGTTGCCATCATTGCGGGAGCAGGTGGTGACATTAGCGAGGCCCTTGCTCAAGAGTTAGAACGCTGTGGTGCGACTAACTGCTCGATATAGTGCGTACGCAGCGGTATCACATGGGGATCAATCTGTTCAGAGGCGATGCAATCGGCGGTGAAAAAGCGAAACGCATCCACGCCCTGAAACACAAACAGATCAACACCCGACAGTGTTTTGGCGCCCGCCTGGTGGGCGGCGTTTAACAGCTCGGTGTGGGCGGGGATGTAAACCGCATCGAAGACCCAATGCTGGGCACCCAGCCCAGCGGTATCGATGGGGCAGCCGGGGTGGTTGATATGGCCAATCGGCGAGCAGTTGACCACGCCTTGCCACTGGGGCAGTTCCTGCTGCGCCTGCTCTGAGGTAATGCACGTCGCCTTAATGCCCATGGCGTTAAGGTCACGGCTGAGGCTCTCTGCCCGGGAAGCATCGTGTTCGAGAATATGGATGTGGCTAACGGCAAGCTCCCCCAGCGCACACGCCACCGCACGCCCAACGCCACCGGCGCCAATGAGTAGTACCTCACCCGCGGGCTGGCTGCCGAAAGAGTGGCGGTAGGCGCTGATAAAGCCGGTGTAATCGGTGTTCTCAGCGCGCAACCCATCCGCGTCAAACAGCAGCGTGTTGGCAGTGCCTACCCGCCGAACGCCCTCGCCGCGGATATCGGCCAGCTGTGCCGCTTTCTCCTTAAACGGGAACGTAACGTTGGTGCCCCGGTAGCCCTCGGCACGCAGCTTTTGTATTGCATTGGGGAAGTCAAAATCTGCCACCCCCCGGCTATCGACTAAATCATAGCGTACCGGCTCGCCCAGTGAGGCACCCAGGCGCTCATGCAAATCGGGAGATTGCGATTTAGCAATACCTTCGCCTACCAGTCCGAGTTTGATCATGCTTGGCTCTCTCCCGAGTCGTGGTTTGGCGTTGCCTGAGCAATACCATCAATTTCCGCTTCCAGGCGTTGCTGTGCAGTGACGCGCACAAAGGCATTCGGCGCGCCCAGCCCTTGGTAACCCTCCCGTTGCACCAGCTCAAAGAAGAACGCCTGGCGGCCGGGTTGGGTATACAGTTGATGAAAGTCACCGTCGCTATCCTGATCAAACAGGATGTGGTGTTCTTGCATCCATTGCAGGGTTTGCGCCGGTAGGTCGAAGCGCGCGGCCAGGTCGCGGTAGTAATTGCCGGGAATCGGCAGTACCGGCGTGCCCGCCTGCTGCAGCGCCGCACTGGTGTCGCGCATGGCGCTGGTGCGCAGGGCAACATGGTGAATTCCCGAGCCACCGTATTGGCGCACAAAGCGGTTGCTGGCGGTATCCGGCGAGGCGCTGGCGTTAAGCGCCAGGCGAAAGCGGCCGTTATAGTTCTGCAGCACCTGGCTCTGGATCAGCCCGCGGGGATCGGTGACATCGAAGGAGGGCGTTGGCGCCAGCTGGAAAATAGCGCGGTACTGCAGCATCAGCGAGAGGTAGTCGTGGTAGGAGAGCGCCACGCTGATATGGTCGATATCCACCAGCGCACCCTGAGGAACCGGCTGCACATCGACAGGGAACTCGCGATCCCAGGTGCGGCTTAGCTGTGAGTCGTCAATAATATAGGAGAGGCTGCCATCCACATTGCGCAGGGCGCTCATGCGGTGGCTGGCACCCACCTCTTCGGGTTCAACGATATCGTAGCCAAGTTTGTCGGCACGTTTAAACGCCTCATAGGCATTTGCCACGCGCAGGCCAATCGCCGTTACTGCGGTGGCATCGCGTCCTGGCGTGCGGCCGGTAAAGCTTGATTCGGCATTGAGTACCAGATTGACGTCACCTGCCGCCCAGCGCTCGGCGTTAAGCGTGTGGTGGCGCCCCACGCAGGCCATGCCCAACGCGCTGAGCAGCTCGCGCAGCGAGGCTAAATCGTCAGGCTCAACGGCGATTTCCAGAAAGGCGACCGACTCGATCGGCTGCGGTGCGGGAATTCCGCTGTCGCCCTGCATGCTGCGCAGCAGGTTGTAGGAACGCAGCCCGTCCCGGGCCGTCTGGTCGCTGTGACCCATGCGAAAGACATCGTTAAAGATCTCGTGGGAGAGCGGGCCGTCGTAACGGGTCTCATCCAGCATGGCCATGAACTTATCCATCTGCAGCTCGCCCTGGCCGGGGAAGCAGCGGTAGTGACGACTCCACGACAGGTGATCCATAGAGAGGCGCGGCGCATCGGCGGTCTGTACCAGAAAGATGCGATCCCCCGGAATGCGGCCAATGGTGCCTAGCTCGGTCTGGCGGGAGAAAATATGGAAAGTGTCCAGCACCAGGCCGACATTGGGGTGGGCGGCACGGCGCACCACTTCCCAGCTGTCGCGGTAGTCGTGAATATGGCGGCCCCAGGCCAGCGCCTCATAGGCCACGCGCAGGTTACGCCGCGCGGCACGCTCGCCGAGTTCATAGTAGTCATCGGCGGCGCGGCTCAATCCCGGTAGTGAGTCAGGGTGGACGGTACTGCACGCCATAAGCAGATCCGTGCCCAGCTCCTCCATCAGATCAAACTTGTGCTCGGCGCGGTCAAAGGCCCGCTCACGTGCGCGGCCCTGCAGACCTTCAAAATCGCGAAATGGCTGGAGCGTGACCAGCTTAAGGCCGCGGGAGCGAATCAGCTCACCCGCTTCCCGCGGCGTGCCGGTGAACGCCGTTAGGTCATTTTCAAATAGCTCAAGCCCCTCAAAACCAGCCTGGGCAATGGCGTCTACCTTCTCTTCCAGCGAGCCGCTTAGGCAAACCGTGGCAATGGATGAGTACATGGCATCACGCTCCTTACATTGAGTAATATCAGTAACCCGCCAGGCGCGGCAGGAAAGTGACCAGCGCTGGTACGAAGGTAATCAGCAGCAGAATCAAAAACTGCACGGCAAGCATTGGCAGAATGCGGCGGATAATCGGCCCCATTCCCACGCCGGAGACGGAGTCGGCGACAAACAGGCAGAGCCCCATGGGCGGTGTGATCAGCCCCATCATCAGGTTGAAGATCACCACGATGCCGAAATGCAGTGGGTCGATACCCAGCGCCATGGCGATGGGGTGAAGGATCGGCACCAGTACCAAAATGGCTGCGATGCCTTCCAAAAACAGCCCCACCACCAGCAGGAGCAGAATCACGGCAATCAGGAAAGTCCACTGGGTATCGATACTCATCAGCGCCCACTCGGTGAGCATGTTGGGCACGCGTTCGAAGGTTAATACCCAGTTGGCCGCCGCTACGGCGCCCATGATGACCATAATCACCGCGCTGTCGCGCATGGCCCGGGCGAAGATGCCAGGCAGGTTCACCAGTTTGATATTGCGGTAGAGCACCACGCCCAGAATCAGCGCGTAGACCACGGCAAAGGCCGCCGCCTCGGTGGGCGTGACGATACCGGCAAGAATGGCCCCGACCACAAACACCGGCATGAGCGCAGGCAGCAGGCCGTGGAGAAGGGCGTGGCGGCGCGACTGCTGTTTTGACTGGGTGGCGCCAAGGTCACCGGCAAAAAAGTAGACGTAGACGGAGAGCCCCAATGCCAGCAAAAAGCCCGGCACAATACCGGCTAAAAACAGCCCCGGTACCGAGACACCCGACACCGTCAGTGCATAGATAATCACCGGAATACTGGGAGGAATAATCGGGCCAATCACCGAAGAGGCAGCGGTGAGCGCAGCGGCAAAATCCCGGGGGTAACCCTCTTTTTCCATTGACGGAATAAATACCCGCCCCAGCGCGGAGGTATCGGCAATCGCTGAACCGGAAAGCCCGGCAAAAATCACCGAGGCCCAGATGTTAACGTGTGCCAGCCCGGCTTTTAGGCGGCCGACTATCGCAGTGGCCAGGTTAATAATTCGGTGGGTAATACCCGCTTCGTTCATCAGCTCGCCGGCTAGAATGAACAGCGGGATCGCCAGTAGCGGGAAGGACTCCATGCCGCCGAAAAACTGCTGCGAGACGATACGGATGTGGTAGGGCAAATCGCCGCTACTCATTAACACCGTCAGTGAGCCGAGAATGGCAAAGGCAAACGGCACCCCGAGCAGTACAAGGGCTAAAAGCAGTACGAATATCATGAGGAGACCTCCTCACTGGCGTGCTCGCTCAAGCGCAGCGCACCCATCACCAGTGCAGAGAGACAGAGCAGCCCGCCACCGATGAGCATAGAGGCTTGAAACAGCCACATCGGCATGCCGGTGCTTGATGAGGTGCGGCCACCCCGTGCGGAGATAAACTCAACGGCTGATACCATCAAGCCAATGCCCACCACGAGCACCACCAAGTCGACGGCCACGGCCTGCCAGCGCACCCAGCGCGGCGGCAGCAAACGACGAATAAGGTCAAAGCCGATGTGCTTGTCCTGTAGGTACGCCCAGGACATGCCAAACATCAGGCCGTAAATCATCAGGTAGATAGCGGTATCTTCCCCCCAGGTAATGGAGCCGCCATAGGTGTAGCGCGCAAAGGCATTGCCTGCGACCAACAGAAAAATCAGCACCATGGCAAGTCCTGCCAAACTGCCATTGAACAGGATCAGGCCGCGGTGTAACCGGGCGAGAAGAGGAGACATAGGAGCACCTTCGATCGATAGTCAGGCACGCAGGGTTGCGAGTGGGCCACCGAAGGCCCACTCGCAAGCGCTTTGTTCAGGCGGGGTTTAGAAGCGTGCGGAAGCCTCTTCCACAGCGGAAGAGAGGCGCTCGATCCACTCTGCGTCATCGCCAAGTTCTTCGGTCAGGTACGCCTGAACCGGCGGCTGGGCGGCTTCGCGGAAGGCCTCCATCTGCTCAGCGGTGGGCTGGGTGATCTCCATACCCTCTGCTTCCAGTTTGGTGATCCCCTCTGCCGAGTTGAACTGCTGAATGGCACGGCCGGTGGTGCCCGCGACTACAGCGGCGCGCTTCACCGCAGCTTGCTCCTCTTCGCTAAGCGACTGGAATATCTCATCGTTGATCAGCAGGTGATCCACGCCGTAAACGTGGCGATCCAGGGTCAAGTAATCCTGAAACTCATAGAAGTTATTGCCGTAGATCACCGAGATGGGGTTCTCCTGGCCATCGACCACGCCGGTGGCAAGGGCTGTGGGTACTTCACCCCAGGCGATGCCCTGAGGCTCTCCACCCAAAGCGCTAACCAACTCCAGGTAAAGCGGTATGGTTTGCACGCGGAATTTCAGCCCCTGCATATCTTCAGGCGAGTTGATCGGGCGCACGGAGTTGGTGAAGTGGCGGAAGCCCGTTTCGCCGTAAGCCAGTGTGCGGAGGCCAGTCTGTTGCAAGCAGTGTTCGGCTAGTGCTGTACCAAACTCGCCGTCCATCACTTGCCACGCCACTGGCGCTGACGGGAAGGTGTAAGGGATATCCGTTACGGCGACCGCCGGGCAGAAATTAGCGTAGGCGCCGGAGACCATCGCAATGCTGATGGTGCCATCCTGGGCGCCTTCAATCAGCTCGGTTTCACCACCTAGCGAGCCCGCGGGATAGAGCTCCACGGTAAGATCAGTTTCAGCTTCCACCAAGTTTTTGAACACTTGGCCAGCTGCGCCTTTTTTCGAAGTAGTCCAGTCATCTGGGTCAACGTGGGCGAAGCGTAACGTCTGGGCGGAGGCATTTGCTGCGGCAACCAGCGTGGCGGCGGCGACAGCAGCTGCTAGCGTGCGTTTCATGGATATTTGTTTTAGTGAAAATACTGGAGACATTGTTGTTGTCCTCTTATCGGGCCGTTGTCATGGGGTTTGAAAAAGCCATAAACGATGGCGTGCTTGGCCTTTTCATCCTGTCATAATCAACAATGTACGAAATGGTACGTTCAGTCAAGCTGTGGCATACTAGACAAAAGACGACCATGACAATAAAAGGCACGCTCTATGACAGCCCCTTCGACCAAGGCCAGCCCCCCTGCCGCGCGGCGTCGGCGTAAAAATAACCCCGAATCCGTGCGCGCCGATATTCTTGCGGTGGCTACCCGCGAATTCTCAGAAAAAGGCCTCTCTGGAGCCCGGATCGATGAGATCGCCGAGAAAACCCGCGCCTCCAAGCGGATGATTTACTACTACTTTAATGATAAAGAGACGCTCTACCTGCACACCCTGGAAGCCGCCTATCAGAAAGTGCGCCTGCAGGAGGCTGAGCTGGATCTTGACCACCTGGCCCCGCTTGAAGCGCTTAGTCGGCTGGTGCGGTTTACCTTTTGTCATCACGCCAAAAACCCTGACTTTATTCGCCTGGTAATGATCGAAAATATTCATCATGGCCGCTTTTTGGCGCAGTCAGAGTTGATTCAATCACTCAATGCTGGAGTGATTGATGTACTCACCAACGTCTATAGCCGCGGTGTAGAGGAGGGTTGTTTTCGCGAAGGCCTGGATCCTCGGGAGCTGCACTGGCTGATTAGCGCGCTGTCGTTTTTCAATGTCTCAAATCAGCACACCTTTTCGCGGATTTTTGATTGGCACCAAGCTGCGCCAGAGAATCAGCAAAAATTAGAAGATCATGTTACCGATATGGTGATGCGTTACGTGCGTCCCAACTAGGCGACCGTTTAATGGTGAGCAACATCAGTTCATGTTGATTCGCAAGCTTGCCTTACGAAGTAGGGCGACGCTTGTGAGTTCACGCCTACCTAGTTAGCGTATGGTTCTTAGCGCACGTTCGAAGAGCGAACATGTGTACAATTTTGTCCTGGGCCCTGCTTATAAGCTATTTTGAGGCGCTGGACAGCGTTAAATAGGAAGCCTACCGCCATGCCCTCTGCATTTTTAAAACACCCCTTTATGAGCCAGCGAGCCGTCGCTGAGAGTGACGATGACGCCATGGTGGGTGCCATGTTGGCCTATGAGCTGGCTCTGGCCGAGGTTCAGGAAGCCAGCGGAGCCGTGCCTGCCGGGGTTAGCCAGCAAATGCGTGAGCAGCTTGAGCGTGCCAACGTTAATCTCGCTGAGATCGCTGAGGGCATCGCCAGCGGTGGCAATGTGGCGATTCCCTTCGTAAAACAGAGCCGTGCGCTGCTCGCCGAAGAGATCAAGCGCTACTGGCACCAGGGCGCGACCAGCCAGGACGTGGTCGACTCTGCGCTGATGCTGCTACTTAAGCCACGCTTGGCGGCGCTGGATGAATTACTGCTGCGCTGCCGTTCGGCGGCGGTAGCACTTATGGAGACTCACATCGACACGCCCATGGTGGGACGCACCTTAATGCAGCAGGCGCTGCCGATCACCTTTGGGGTCAAGGTGGCTCACTGGGCAATCGGCCTGGAGCAAACGCGCCGCCGTTTAAGCGCTATTGAGCTACCCGTTCAGTTTGGTGGTGCGGTGGGCGTGCACTCGGGTTGGGATAACCTCGGGCTTGAGTGGATGGATGCGCTAGCCGAGCGGTTAGGCTTGGCGGTGCCGGTACTGCCCTGGCATACCGACCGCTACCCGATCCATGCCCTCGGCACGGCGTTTGATGCCGTTGCCGGGGCCGCTGAAAAAATCGCCCTGGATGTCTCGCTGCTCACCCAAACCGAAGTCGGCGAAGTCGCGGAACCCTCGGCACCGGGGATGGGGGAGTCCTCCTCCATGCCCCATAAGCGTAACCCGGTACGCAGCGCGCTGATCCGCGGCGCCGCGCGGCAAGTACATGGCCATACCAGCGTGTTGATCAATGCTGCCGCTCAGCCCCTTGAGCGTGGCTTGGGCGAGTGGCATGCGGAGTGGGCGCCGTTGATGGAGAGCGCTCTGCTGGTAGAAGGTGCGCTAGAGCAAGTGGCCGTGCTGCTGGAAGGGTTGGAGGTCTATCCCGAAAAAATGCAGCGCAACCTGGCGGCCACTGGCGGCGGCATTATGGCCGAGCCAGTGGCACGTTTGCTGGCGCCTACGCTAGGTGTGGAGAGAGCCAAAGCGGTCAGCGCAGAAGCGGCAGAGGTCTCACGCCAGGAAGCGCGCCCCTATTCTGATGTACTCGCCAACCATCCTGATGTGAAAGGGGTCGTAGGCCCCGATGCGCTGCGTAATGCCTGCGACCCTGCTTTATACCTTGGTAGCAGCGCCGCCCAGGTCACTCGTGCCAAAAAATGGCTAGCAGCGCAATAAGCGTATTTAAAAACAAAACGTTACGTTTAGGTTTGGCGTGGTAGATGGGTTCAGCAGGGTAATTAGGTGAGCGCCGATGGGTTTGACCCCATTAGCGTTCAGCAGTAGATTGTTCGTATAGAGGATCTATGTTCGCTTAACGAACATTCTGCTAACCGCTAAGAGGCACCCATCATGGCCGAGTTTCTCAGCTTGCATGACGCGGTAGCGCGCTACGTCCAAGACGGCGCTACCGTGGCCATGGAAGGTTTTACCCACCTGATTCCGTTTGCCGCCGGTCACGAAGTGATCCGCCAGAAGAAGCGTGACCTGACGCTGATCCGCATGACCCCGGATATCATCTACGATCAGATGATTGGCGCGGGCTGCGCTAAAAAGGTGATCTTCTCCTGGGGCGGTAATCCCGGCGTGGGCTCGCTGCACCGCCTGCGCGATGCGGTTGAGAAAGGCTGGCCGAATAAGATCGAGATTCTTGAGCATAGCCACGCCGCCATGGCCTGCGCCTTTGAGGCGGGTGCCGCCGGTCTACCGCTGGCGGTTTTTCGCGGCTACATCGGCAGCGAGCTGCCCAGCGTCAACGATCAAATCAAATTCATCGAGTGCCCGTTCACCGGTGAGCGCCTGGCCGCCGTGCCGTCGGTGCGCCCGGACGTCTCGATCATCCACGCCCAGCGGGCGGATCGTCAGGGTAATGTGCTGGTAGAAGGTATCGTGGGCGTACAGAAAGAGGCGGTACTAGCGGCCAAGCACAGTATCGTCACGGTGGAGGAGATCGTCGATGACCTCAACGCCCATCCTAACGCCTGCGTGATTCCCAGCTGGGCCATCAGCGCCATTGCGGTGGCCGAGAAAGGCGCACTGCCCTCCTACACCCACGGTTATTACGGCCGCAGCAACCGCTTCTATAAAGAGTGGGATGCCATCGCTCGGGATCGCGACACCTTTACCCAGTGGCTCGACGACAACGTCTTTAATGCTGTTAAAAATCATGCAGAGGAGAACAGCTAATGAGTCTCGAATATACCTCTTCTGAAATGATGTCGGTGACCGCCGCGCGGGCGCTGGAAAATGGCATGACCTGCTTTGTGGGTATCGGACTGCCCTCGGAAGCCGCCAACCTGGCACGGCTGACCCACGCCCCTGATGTGGTGCTGATTTATGAGTCCGGCACGCTGCAAACCAAGCCCGATATTCTGCCGCTCTCCATCGGTGACGGTGAGCTGTGCGAATCAGCGCTGACCACCGTAGCGGTGCCGGAGATGTTTCGCTACTGGCTGCAGGGCGGCAAAGTCGACGTGGGCTTTTTAGGCACCGCGCAAATCGACCGCTTTGCTAACCTTAACACCACGCTGATCGGCGATTACAAAGCGCCCAAGGTTCGCCTGCCAGGCGGCGGCGGTGCGCCGGAAATTGCCACCAACGCCGGTGAAGTGTTTATCACCCTGAAACACTCCAAGCGTGCCTTTGTGAAAGATGTCGATTTCGTCACCACACTAGGCTTTGGCCGTGACGGCAAAGGGCGCGATAACGTACCTAATATCGGCAAAGGCCCCACCCGGGTAATCACCGACCTGTGCGTGATGAAGCCCGACCCGGAAAGCAAAGAGCTGGTAGTGGTGTCACTGCACCCAGGTGTCAGCCGCGAAGACGTGATTGAGGCGACCGGCTGGGAGATTCGCTTTGCCGAACAGCTTGAGAGCACACCAGAGCCCAGCGAAAACGAGCTGACGATTTTACGTGAGCTCAAAGCGCGCACTGAGCGGGCCCACGCGGACGCATAAAGGAGCTATTTATGAGCGATGTTGTGATGCAAGACGTCTTTCTATGTCATCCCCGCCGCACCGCCGTGGGACGCTTTGGTGGAACCCTGGCCAGCGTGCGCCCGGATGATTTTGCTGCAACGATTTTTAAAGCCGTACTGGCAGAAGCGCCGGATCTCGACCCTGCTGCCATTGAAGAAGTCTTTATGGGCTGCGCCAACCAGGCCGGCGAAGATAACCGCAACGTAGCGCGGATGTCGTCGCTCCTGGCGGGTATTCCTACCTCAGTCCCTGGCACGACCATGAACCGCCTGTGCGGCTCGGGTATGGACGCGGTGGGCACCGCGTTTCGTGCCATTAAAGCGGGTGAGATGGAGCTGGCGCTGGCCGGCGGCGTGGAGTCCATGTCTCGCGCGCCCTACGTGATGGGCAAGGCCGATAGCGCTTTCGCCCGCAGCCAAAAACTCGAAGACACCACCATTGGCTGGCGCCTGATCAACCCGCTGATGAAGAAAACCTACGGCATTGATTCCATGCCGGAGACCGCAGAGAACGTCGCCGAGCAGTTCAATATCTCTCGCGAAGACCAGGATGCCTTTGCCCTGCGCTCCCAGCAGAAGGCCGCTACCGCTCAAAAAGCCGGGCGCTTTGCCCAGGAGATCACCGCCATCGAGATCCCGCGCCGCAAGCAGGAGCCGCTGATCTTTGACCAGGATGAGCATCTGCGGGAAACCACGTTGGAAAAACTGGCAGGTTTGCCCACGCCCTTCCGTGAAGGCGGCAGCGTTACCGCGGGCAACGCTTCTGGCGTCAACGACGGTGCGGCGGCGATGCTGGTGGCCAGCGAAGCGGCGGTCAAAAAGCATGGTCTTAAGCCAATGGCGAAAATCATCGGCATGGCCACGGCAGGCGTAGAGCCGCGCATTATGGGCTATGGCCCGGTACCGGCAGTGCAGAAACTGCTCAAGCGCACGGGTATCTCGATGGATGAGATCGATGTGTTTGAGTTTAACGAAGCGTTCGCCGCCCAGGCGTTAGCCTGTATGCGCGACCTGGGTCTTAAAGACGACGACCCTCGCGTCAACCCGAACGGTGGCGCGATTGCGCTGGGGCACCCGTTGGGTATGTCCGGAGCCCGCCTGTTGTTGACCGCCGCCCATGAGTTGCAAAACAGCGGCAAGCGCTATGCACTGTGCACCATGTGCGTAGGCGTGGGTCAAGGTATCGCTACGTTGATTGAACGCGTTTAACGGAGATCGTCATGGCATTTCATAGCATCAACGGCCGAAGCGTGGCCTATCGGCTGCTCGGCGCAGAAGTGAACCCGCTAGTCGTGTTGGCGCACCCTTTGGGCATGAGCCAGGCAGTATGGGATGACGTGATTCCCGCGCTGCTGCCCCGCTACCGGGTGCTGACCTGGGATCTTCCCGGCCACGGTGCCAGCCAAGCGGTGAGCGGTACGCAAATTACGCCCGCTGATCTAGCCGATGAGGCCTTGGCATTGGCAGAACTGGCGGGCGCTGAGCGCTTTCACTTTGCCGGGACGTCCATTGGCGGTGTCGTCGGCCAACAGTTGATTGCCGAGCATGGTGATCGCCTGCTCTCCGCTACGCTGACCAACACCGGCGCGGTGATTGGTAATCCGGATCTCTGGAACACCCGCGCAGGCCGCGTGCGTCAGGAAGGCTTGGCGGCGATGTCTGAAGAGATCGTGCCGCGCTGGTTTGCCCCAGCGGCGTTTGAGGAAAGCCCGGCGCTGAAAGCGGGATGGTGCGTACAAATGGGCCGTGGCGACGATGAGTCCTACGCCCAGCTGTGCGAAATGCTTGGCCGCGATACCTTCACTGGCAAATTAGCTGCTAAGCAGGTCAAAGTGCAGCTATTTGGCGGCAGTGAGGATATGGCTACACCCCCCGCGACGCTGGAAGCCCTGGCGGCAGAGCTCGGTGACGCACCGCTGGAGATTTTTGACGGTGTGGGCCATGTGCCTGCAGTCGAAGCCCCGACGCTGTTCGTGCAAAAGCTCCTTGCCGTGATGGCAACGGATCTGGGCGACGTGGCCAACCACGGCGTGGCTTACGCCACTGGCCTTGAAACCCGCAAGCAGGTATTGGGAGAAGAGCATGTAGCGCGCTCTACCGCCAACGCCAACAGCCTGGATGCACCCTTCCAGCAGATGATTACCCGCTTGGCCTGGGGCGAGCTGTGGAGCAACGGTGATCTCACGCGGCGCGAACGCAGCATGATCACCACCGGCATTCTCGCCGCCCTCGGCCGTGAAGAGCTAACGCTGCACTTGAAAACAGCCAAGCGTATTGGGCTAACGGAAGCCGAGCTGCGCCAGGTGCTGATGCACGTGGCCATCTACGGCGGTGTTCCAGCGGCAAATCACGCTTTTTCGCTTGCCAAAGAGTTGGCGTGGGGCGAGTAAAGCGCCACTCGCTGTACACGTGCTGACAGGGTATCCTCATAACCAAAGGGTTATTGTGAGGGTGTTATGCTCAACGCGCGGATAAAACTACGCCACTTGCAGGCGTTTCTCGAAGTAGCGCGACAGCGAAGTTTTGCCCGCGCCGCTGAAAGCCTCGCCATTACTCAGCCGGGTATCTCCAAAACCATTCGTGAGCTGGAGGATACCCTTGCTGTCCAGCTATTCGAGCGCACTCCCCGTGGTGTTTCCCTTACCCAGGCTGGGCTGACGCTGCTGCGACATGCAGGCCCGGCAGTGCGCGCGCTGGAGGAGGGCGTGGATGCTATTCAGGCCGTTCAAACCGGCTCTCACTGGTTGCGCGTAGGCACGCTATCTACGGTTGAAAGTTGGCTCCTACCTGAAGCTCTGCGCCGTTGGCAGATGAGTACCACCACCGAACGAGGCGCACAGGTGGTTACCGGCACCAGCGCCTTCCTGCTTTCGCGTTTGCGCCGCGGTGAGCTGGATGTGGTGGTAGGCCGCATGACAGAAGCGCGCGAAATTCATGATCTGAGCTTTGAACACCTCTATTACGAACGTCTTCAGCTAGTGGTTCGCGCAGGCCACCCGTTACTGCTCGAACAGGCGCCAGGTGCCGATAAACTCTGCGCCTACCCCTGGATTGTGCCGCCGCCGCAAACCACGCTCCGCCAACAAGTCGATAGCTTCTTTGTACGTCATGGGCTCACGCTGCCAGCCCAGCGCATTGAGACACTGTCGTTAGCGTTGGGACAGCGTTATACGCTTACCGGTGATGCTATTTGGGTGGCGCCAGAAGAAGCGGTGCGTTCAGCCCTTGAGCGCAGAGAGCTCTGCGAACTCGCCCTGCCCTTAGAGCCCCATGGCGGTTCCGTCGGGGCATGTATCAACCGTTCACTGCGCCCTACTCTGGCGACTGAAACGTTCTGCGAAGTGTTGCGGGAAGTGGCTGCCGACGTTGTCAAAGGGCATAACCTATAGGTTATGAGGGTTGGATAAGTTATTAATTGGCAGGTGGTGGATTAACCATGACACTAATACCGTCCGTTTCAATCCTTGAGATACCTGTATGCCAAATGACAATAACCGCTTTGTGACCCGTGACCGCAACTGGCATCCCCCAGCCTATACGCCGGGTTATAAAACCTCGGTACCGCGCTCGCCACAGCAGGCGCTGGTGAGTATGCAGCAACCCACCGCCTCCGAACTGACCGGCCCCGACTTCAGCCACCTGCGCATGGGGCCCCACGATAACGATCTACTGCTGAACTTCCGCCAGGATCCAGACCGGGGCGGACTCCCCCAGGGCGAGCGGATTATGATGTTTGGCCGAGTGGTGGATCAGTTTGGTAAGCCGGTACCGCATACTCTGGTGGAAATGTGGCAGGCCAATGCCGGCGGTCGCTATCGCCACAAAAACGATAGGTATCTGGCGCCGCTAGACCCTAACTTCGGCGGAGTAGGTCGCTGTTTGACCGATGAGCAGGGTATATACCGTTTTCGCACCATCAAGCCTGGCCCATACCCGTGGCCCAACGATGTGAACAGCTGGCGCCCAGCGCATATTCACGTATCGGTGACCGGCCCCTCGATCTCAACCCGGCTGATTACTCAGATGTATTTTGAAGGTGATCCGCTGATTCCCCTGTGCCCCATTGTGCATACGCTCAGAGATCCTGACGCAGTGGAAACCATGATCGGCCGACTCGATATGGCGCACAGTAAACCGATGGACTGCCTGGCCTATCGCTTTGACATCGTGGTGCGCGGTGAACTGCAAACCTACTTCGAAAACCAGTAAGGCCAGGGGAAACCTCATGAAACAACCCGCTATTCAGCCCAACACGCAGCCAACTAGCGAGCTTATGCTGCGCGAAACGGCGTCGCAAACTGCTGGCCCCTACGTGCATATTGGTCTGGCGCTCGCCGCAGCCGGCAACCCCGTACGGGATGAAGAGATCTGGAACGAGATGGCCAAGCCCGACGCCGAGGGCGAGCATATCGAAGTCGTCGGTACCGTTATCGACGGCAATGGTGACCTGGTGCGCGATGCGTTTTTAGAAGCGTGGCAAGCCGATGCCGCCGGCAACTACCAATCCGATTACGACCTCAGCAAGCCGTTCAATAGCTTCGGCCGTACCGCGACAACGTTTGACCACGGCAGCGAGTGGTCGCTAACCACCATTAAGCCCGGCGCGGTGAAGCACCCCAGCGGCCAGCCAATGGCGCCGCATATTAACCTGGCGGTCTTTGCCCGGGGGGTGAATATTCACCTGCAAACACGGCTCTACTTCGATGATGAAGCTGAGGCGAACGCCCAGTGCCCGGTGCTCACGCGTATTGAGTCACCGACGCGACGCCAAACGCTAATCGCCAAGCGAGAAGAGGCAAATGGAAAGGTACGTTATCGCTTTGATATCCGCCTGCAGGGCGAAGGCGAGACGGTGTTTTTTGATTTTTGAGTAGTCGTTATTCTCGCCTCTGCAAAAAAAGCGCTGTGACGATGTCATGGCGCTTTTTTGTGTGTCTGGCGAGATGATCAATTTGCGCAGCAAGTGCTATTGGGTGGGACTTATCACAGTGGTTTTTCCAGGATCTTGAGCAGCGGCATAATGATTAAACGGCACTGGAAGGAAAAGTTTGTGTAAGACATTTCGGAAAATTTTGTAAGAGATTTCTTACAAAGAGAGTGCTGACAATAAGTCTTTATTTTTTAAGTCACTGAATTTTATATGTTGTTTCTGCTTTGGTAGGCTTTAAAACACCGAGCAGTGCTCAGATCATCTCCGCTTCGTAACTGCCAGCGGTTGCGCCCTCACGGTATCTCGCTACGCTAGCGCCTCTCATTCGTAATCGACGATCCAAGGAGGGAGGCGATGGCAAACGGCAACGGTCTATCCTTTACGCTCACACTACCCGGCGTAGACGATGTCGCTGTGGTGGACTTTACCCACCGCGAGGCCCTTTCCGCCCCCTTTGAGCTAACGCTCAACTTTGCCAGTCGCAATGGCCAACTCAATGCCGCCGAGCTGCTGGATCGCGACGCCACGCTTACCGTGTGGCACAGCGGAGAAGCGCTGCGCCAAGTGAACGGCATTGTTAGCGAATTTTCCCAGGGCGATCGCGGGCACCGCCGCACCTTCTACTCCCTGGTACTGCGCCCTGCGCTGTGGCGGCTTTCGCTACGCCATAACTCGCGTATTTTCCAAAAAGTCACCCCCATCACCATTATCACCACCCTCTGCCAGGAACGCGGCATTAGCGACATAACGTTTGACGTTACGCGCGAGCCCGTCGAACGTGAATATTGTGTTCAGTATCGCGAGACCGACCTTGCCTTTATTGAGCGTCTCGCTGCGGAAGAGGGGCTGTTTTACTACCATACCTTTGAAGCAGGATCCCACCGCCTGGTCTTTAGCGATGATCCTAAGCTGCTCAGCAGCTTGGGCGAGCGCACCTATCACAGCCGCGCGGGGGGAACGCCGCCCACCCGCTATGTGCGCAAACTGCGCCAGACGGCGCGAGTGGCCAGTTCCTCTGCCACACTGAAGGACTACACCTTCAAGAACCCGGCCTATGCACAGCTGCATGAGCACCAGGGCCGCGACGTTGAGCAACACGGCCAGCGCACCGACTATGAACACTACGACTACCCGGGGCGCTATAAGCGGGACGCATCCGGCAAGCCGTTTACCCGCACGCGCTTAGAATACCTGCGCCGAGAGGCGATCACGGCACATGCCGAGAGTGACCTACCCGAGCTTGCCCCAGGGGCGCGCTTTACCCTCACCGATCACGATGCCGACGCCCTCAACCGCGACTGGCAGCTTATCGAGGTCACCCACTACGGCGAACAGCCCCAGGCGCTGGAAGAAGACAGTATTTCCAGTAGCGATACGGGCGGTATGACCCGCTACCACAACACGCTGGTGCTGGGGCCAGGTAATACCGCTTGGCGGGCAACGCCAAATCCCAAGCCGCGGGTGGATGGTCCCCAGGTGGCGTTTGTGGTCGGACCACCGGGGGAGGAGATCCACTGTGATGAATTCGGCCGGGTCAAAGTGCAGTTTCCCTGGGATCGCTATGCGGAGCCTAATGAGAAGGCCAGTTGCTGGGTGCGGGTATCCCAAGGCTGGGCAGGGGCCGGTTATGGCAGCATCGCCATTCCGCGGATCGGGCATGAGGTCACAATTTCGTTCCTTGAAGGCGATCCAGATCAGCCGCTGATCACCGGGCGTACCTACCATGCCGTGAATACGCCACCGTATCTTCTCCCGGAGCACAAAACCCGCACCACGATCAAAACCCAGACCCACCAAGGCGAAGGCTTCAACGAGCTGTGCTTTGAAGACAAGGCCGGGGAAGAGTTTATCTACATGCATGCCCAGAAAAATATGGAGCTGCATGTCCTCAACTCCCGCCAGAAACGGGTCGAGTTCGACGACACCGCCACCATCGGCAATAACTCCCATTTGGCGGTCGCCAAGGATCGCGTCGAAACCATCGACGGCAATCGTGACATCACGGTTCGCACGAACCACACCGAACAGGTGGACGGTGATCGCGGGCTAACGGTGGGCGGCAGCTACCAGACCCACGCCAATGGCGATATCACCTTTAAAGCCGATGGCGAGCTTATCCTCGATGCCAGCAAGATCACCCTGGTCGCCGGTGGCGCCGCGCTGGTGGTCGGCGGTGGCAGCGTGGATGTCACCCCGGTACTCAATGTTGGCTCGGCATCGCCCAGCGCGGCGGCGCTGCCCAGCATCCCCGCCGTGCTGGAAGCCGCTGCAGGCGAAGGCAGCCCGTTTGTCTCCCACTGCCCGCTCGAAGGGGAATAACCCATGGCCATGGCCGACTACTGGCTCGCCCGCTGCCATGTGATGGCTTATTCCCCCCGTGCCCGACGCTGGGAAGAGGAGGCCGACGAAGCGGTCACCGTGGCCGCCGTATTGGCCGAAGACGCCGACCAGGTCAGGGCGCTGTTACAGCAGCAGTGCCACGATGATGGCCTGGGGCTGATCCGCCTCGATGCCATTGAGACCCTGCTCCAGCGCTGCCGCCGAGAAGGTATCGCCCACGGACTGGTGGAACTGGCCCACACCACCTCGTCGCAACACCCGGTGGCGTATGGCGAGATGCTGCCCCTATTGCCGGAACCCGCGCCTGAACCTGAACCAGTAGCGGTTCTCCCGCCGGTGAATTATCAAGAGACCGTCTGGCAAGCGCTGTTTGCCCCCCATCAGCCACCGTTATGGGCGGTCATCGACGGGGTTAACTGCCGCGAAGCAATGCAGCGCCTTAGCCAAGCCGATGACCAGCACACCTGTCTCTACGCCTCCACGGACACCGCCACCCAGGCCAACGCCCCGTGGCTGGTACGACTGGAAGCCGACAGCGAGATTCGCACCTGGCTGGAAAGCCTGCCCCAGGATCAACACTGGGGGATATTGCTGCAATCAAACGCCACCCTCAAGCAACTGCGCAGCCACCTGCGCAAGTTCACCATGCTATGGACGCCCGCTAACGATCAGGCCCCGGTCTACTTCCGCTTCTACGACCCCCGGGTGGCGCTGGACATGAGCCAAGCCCTGGAACCCTGGAAGCTGGCCGCTTTTATGGCGCCACTCGACACGGTGATAGTGCCTGCCTCGCCCTTAATGGTATTCCCCACTGAACTGACACTAACCCCTGAGATTGAGCTCGACACCGATGCCAGCGACGTACAGGGAAGGCTAGTACGCATTGCCCTCAGCGACGATGCCCGCGCCGCCAACGGCCAGGGGCGGCAGTTTGCGATAGGGCAGGCGGAGTATCAGCGCTTTGGGGAGCTTGCCCAGTCACGGGCAAGCCAAGCCCTCGCGCGGTCACTCAAAGAGCGCTATCCCCAGGTATCCGAAGGCGAGCGGATGCGTGCGGTGATCGACGCCACACAACTAGGGGAGCGGTATGGGCTTGTCTCTAAAAAACAGATCCAAACGCTGGTCATCTGTGTGCTGGAGGTGGGCGCTGATTTTGCCCAGCGCCACCCCGATGCACAGCGGATTCTCGACAACGCTAAACTCGCTGGCTGGCGGAAGTGCCAGTTATTGGAAGAGTGGCTGCCCCGAGGGCGACTACGGCATGCGCTATTGGCCCCCTATCAACAAGCCGGTCAGCATGAAGACAACTATCGTCCCATCGCTGACGAGGAACGTCCATGAGCTATCAACCCAGTATTGAAGACATCGCGTATTTAGCGCAGAACCAACCGGAGCACTTCACCAGCCACGTAAACACGCTAAGATCGATCCAGAACGCTATGCAGGCAGACGAGGTTCAGCGTGAAACACTGGAGGCGATAACTACCCAAAACCACTACAGCGACTTCTTGGCAAATGGTGGGGAAGCACTCACGGAAAGCCCGATTCCCTCTATGCCTCTACCCGTACTTGAAGGGAGACCCCAAGCCCAAGATCCTGAGTTCGGTGCCGTTTGTACTGTGTGTGCATCACAAACCCCCTGTATCGAGAAAGTGGAGGTGGTATGTCATTCAGGCAGCAATAACCGAGTGACTCTGCAAGGTGAAAATGAACTGGTAGATACCGATTGTAAAATTTACTTTGTAGCGGATAAGGCGGTAGCAGGTGAACTGAGTTTCGAAGGATTCTTGCAGGGCACAACGTTTAAGGACGAAGGTACTGTCACCATAACGCTAGCCGATGACTGCCCCCATGACGCTCATAGGCTGTCTTGGACTGAAGCGCTGAACGGCACGTCCATTACCTCGGGCGCCGAAATACCCTTTACGGTAGAGACAAACCCACGCCCGACCTTGCTCAATATACCTCGTTTGGGTGATTACGGCCTTGCCTTTGAAGCCGCCACCATTATTCTCGACATCATCATGAACCGTGCCGTCATGGTGAAAGAGGAGCAATTCAAGATTAGCTACGATGGTACACAGGATTTTTTCTTTACCTCTGTGGCCGTGCCGAGCCTGAAGTTCGCGGGAAAAGTGAGCTTACAGCCGCCTCAAATAGGCACCGAGAATATCCCTCGTAGTGAGGGAAGGCGGCTGCGCAGCGAGCATGGTATGGGGAGCAACCCCCGCCAGGTGACGCACGAACAGGGGTGGCAAATCGATGCCCAGATAGATGTGACCTGCGGTAGCAATACGAAAAAGATAGAAGTCGGTAAATACCGTAGTGAAACTACTACCTACGACAGTGCGCCATCGCTTCGCGATCAGGATAGGAGTCGCCAACAAAGTAGCTCTGTTGACCGATTTATCGGCTCGTTGAGCAATGGCGCCAAAAGCTTAGCCAAAAGGCTAAGTACTGAACACGAAGATCGAAAACTGGTTAATCTCTACACCGTAGGCCCTAAGCTAGGTATTGAAGCTGGGACAAAGCAAGTAGAGGAAACTAATGGGCCGGGGCTGACATGGGAGCTCGAGGTAGGGCTTTCAATAGACTTTGCATTTGGTGTCAAAGTCGATATTTATCAGGCCTTGAAGCGCTCGTTACGAAGGTTGCCCGTAGTCACTCCCTTGGGTGGGGCGGCTCATGCATTACTAGTATTTCTGGAAGACGCAGAAAAGGGGAGGAACTGGGGCGTTGCCAGATACCAAATAAACCCATTCCTGTTTATAGATGTCGCTTTAGGGGTTGGGTTTAAAGCATCTGAAGATAATGCCAGTAGTGACAATATGTTAAATGGCGTCTATGACTTTTTTGAACGTGAGTTCGGTGAAGAGAGTATTCAGGGCCAAATAGAGATCAAGCTCACAGCCAAGGCGGTGGGCGGCATTATGGGGTATTTTGATTCAATTATAACCGAAGAGCGTGTATTCAGATATGAAGCGGAAATCGCTACTGAGGGCGGTATTCGCATTAAGACAGATGGAGGCCATTGGGGTTATCAGCTTTACCACAAGGGCGCGGCCTTAAAAATCAAGTCGTTCAAGAAAGTGAATGTGGACTCTGGGAAGGATCAGCCAGCCGATGATGGCTATCCGAGCGTTTCTAGTTCCCGTCAAGTCATACTAAACACCACGACGATCGAATGGGTTGAAGATTCGGAAAATACCAACACTTATCCTCTTGCCGAGGGCTATACCGGGGAGTTTATACCGTTCTCATGAAAACATTAGTAGCGTTACTACTATCTTTTTTACTTGTAATGGAGACACAGGCGATGGCGCAGGAGCCGGAATATCATTTTGGGGTTCGGTGGTCAGTTAATGGGCTAGCAACGGGTATTCATATGCAAGATATTATGCTCAATTTTTCAGGCGTGCCGAGTCATGAAGACACTATGCTACCGGTAACGCAGTACGTGCGAAACGGTCGCAATTTTATCCAATTTTATGCATGGCCAGTGCCTTTCAGAGAAGAGGATGAGATTCGTCTTTCCATGGAGTACTGGGAGCCAGGTCAAAATCCTAACACTGAAACCAGAACCGCTTTCGAAGTAGTCATGCGACCCGGACTGGAAAATACTGCCCCCGAAGTAGTTGAAGTAGATAGCAATGCACCATTACATGTAGCTGCTAACGATATTCGATGGATCGATAATGGAGGTCATTTTCAGCTAGATGTGCCGTTTGAAAACCTTCAGCCGATGCCTACTTGGTGCTGGGAAGAGGGCGATGTATTAAGAGACAGTGATGCTACTCGCGATAGCTTGGCCCGTGAGTATCGTCGGCTTCATGCCCTATTCGAAGCACAAAATAACGATGCGCTAATGGATGCCTCGAAAACTATGATTGAAGAGCTTGCTTTAGCTTCAGGAGAATCCGAAGCCTATGTACGTCAGCGAGCAAGCTTTACGATGTTCTTCGATAACCCAGGGCTCTTTCAGTTAAGAGGCTTTCCAGAAGAGCCGATGACACTAAATCTTGCGGCGGATAATCGAGTAGCTTGGCTAACCACAAAGGGGGTTAATGTTCCTATTCGATTTATGCATGTCCAAGAAGACGATGTTTCAAGCAAAGTAAGACTCTACTTCATCCGCCGCGATGGCCAGTGGGAAATCTGCCGATGAAACCCGTTGCCCGTAAAGGCGACCTGCATCGCTGCCCCATACCCGGCCACGGCACCACGGAAATTATCACTGGTTCGCCCTCTCAAGTCGAGGGCCAGCCAGTGGCGCGGGTGGGTGATAAAACCGGCTGCGGCGCCACCATTATCGAAGGCTCCAGTCACTCCAATCACGATGGTAGCTCCACCGCCTACTTGGGCTGCAAAACTGACCACGGTGGAGAGATTATTACGGCGTCGAGCAGTGCAAAAGTTCAGCCGTAGCGCTGATGCGGAATGCTGGAGTTACAAGGAGAGATGTCTTGAAAGGAGTCGTTAGTCGGTTAGTGGGAGGCACGTCATTAGACAACTATAGCGCTATAGTTCTCGTGGGGCTCGCCATCGCTTGCTTGCTGAGCCTATCGTCCAGCGCCATAGCGCAGCCAATTGAACGCGAATACTGGGTCAATATTCATACGGAAGGCGCAGCGTGGGTATTACGTATTAATGATTTAAACGTTGAGTCTCACAGCACGACAGAACAGTACTCTATCTCATATCCGATTAGCACCAGCCTTAAAGAAGGCCAAAATACGTTGTCGCTTATTTTTGCACCCCTTCTTGAAGATGAAACAGGTCACTTGATCAAGGATGATGAAACCAGCGAATATATACAGGCACCCAAAGAAGATTTTTGGGTTGATATCTCGATTGAGTCTATTAATAGACGCACTCAGGAAAAGGAACGCATCAATACGCTGCAACTTCGGTATGACATGGAGGAAGGCGAGCTTGTAGCCTCTCCTCAGAATCCTGCCAATATGAATGGCGAAACGACGTATCAGACTGAGCACCTGCGTACCCGCGGGGAGTTTCAGGTAAGTTCGCCATATAGACTTGTTGTTGGTAGTGGCGAAGGTTTAGAGGCTGAGCGGGTCGATATGAATTTTCGTTTGCTAGATACCATTCCCGATTTTCACTGGGTGAATGAGGCCACGCCGCTGCAAGACACTCCACGGCTTCGCCACGAGTTACGCCAAGCCTATGAGCGTCTGCATCGCCTATATGAGGAAGGTAATACTGACGCCATTTTGCGTGAAGGTGAACCCGTTTGGGATCGCGCTGGGTTACTCATGGCAGGGGGCAAAAGTGCACGGGAATACATTGCTTCTCTTCCTTTCGCTTCACAAACTATAGGTATGCGCCAAGAACCTGATGGGCCGCAGCTAGAGCCGTTGCGTCTTGCCGCTGACCCTGCCGATGATAGCTTGGAGTTTATGGGCGACGGGCGCTTAGTACGCATTTTACCCAGCCCGCTTCGTTGGTCATATCCCAACAATCCTAATCAGAAAAGCGATGTGGTTCCTGTTGTTTTTTATCGTACAGAATCAGGCGAATGGCGTATCGCGACGGTGGCATCATGAAACCCATCGCCCGCAAAGGCGACCTCCACCGTTGCCCCATTCCCGGCCACGGCACCACGGAAATTGTCTCCGGTTCGCCCTCTAACGTAGAGGGCCAGCCCGTAGCGCGGGTGGGTGATAAGACCGGCTGCGGCGCCACCATTATCGAAGGCTCCAGCCACTCCAATCAAGATGGTAGCTCCACCGCCTACTTGGGCTGCAAAACTGACCACGGTGGAGAGATTATTACGGCGTCGAGCAGTGCAAAAGTTCAGCCGTAGCGCTGATGCGGAATGACAGTTGTGGAAGGAGACAGGAATTGAACGGAGTCGTTGGGCGGTTAGTGATAAGCGCATCATTTGGAAAGTATAGTGCTTTGGTTATCGCTTGGCTCGTCATCGCTTGCTTGGTCAGCTTATCGACCAGTGCCATGGCGCAGTCAATTGATCGCCAGTACTGGGTGAATATTCATACCCAGGGGGCCGCGTGGACGTTAAGAATTAATGATTTATATGTACAGTCTCATAAGTCGACTGAGTACTACTCTATTTCATATCCCATTAGCGTTAATTTAAAAGAAGGCGCCAATACGGTTTCCTTTATTTATGCGCCGCTGCTTGAGGACGAAGCAGGCAATTTATTACAGGATGCTGAAACGGGCGAGTTAACGCAGGGGCCTAAAGACAATTTCTTTGTCAACGTCACCATTGAGGCTATTAACACACAGACTCAAGCGAGGGAGGGAATTCATACGTTGCAGCTACGCTACGATATGGAGACGGGCGAGTTGATAGATTTCCCCAAAAACCCTGCCAACGTTATCGGCGAGACGACACATCAGAGCGAACACCTGCGCACCCGTGGGGAGTTTCAGGTTAACTCGCCGGATCGTCTAGTGGTTGGTAATGGGGAAAGCATAGAGGCGGAACGGGTCGATATGAGCTTCCGTTTGCTGGATACCATTTCCGATTTTCACTGGGTGAATGATGCCACGCCACTGCGAGACACCCCACGGCTACGCCACGAGTTACGCCAAGCCTATGAGCGTTTGCACCGCCTATTTGAAGAAGGTAATACAGACGCTATTGTGCGCGAATTTGAGCCGGTTTGGGATCGGGCTGGTTTATTGATGGCCGGCGGAAAAAGCGCCAGAGAATACATCGAATCACTCCCTACCGGCTCACAACTAGTTGGATTGCATCAGGAGCCAAATGGCCCACGTTTACAACCATTGGACATTGCTGATGATCCAGCAGACGATAGTTTAGAGTTTATGGGAGATGGGCGCCTTGTTCGTATTTTACCCAGCCCGATTTATTGGTCTTATCCAGGTCAGCCAGATAAAGAAGAAACGGCCATCCCTATGATGTTTTATCGTACATCAGCAGGTGAGTGGCGTATTGCGGCGGTTGCTTCATGAAACCCATCGCTCGCAAAGGCGACCTCCACCGCTGCCCCATGCCCGGCCACGGCGCCACGGAAATTATCATCGGGTCGTCCTCTAAAGTAGAGGGCCAGCCCGCGGCGAGGGTGGGGGATAAAACCGGCTGCGGCGCCACCATTATCGAAGGTTCCAGCCACTCCAACCACGATGGCAGGCCCACGGCTTATCTAGGCTGCAAAACCGATCATGGTGGCGAGATTATTACCGCATCGAGCAGTGCCAAGGTTCAGCCGTAGCGAGGGCGCTGTTCGTCTCGCCATTTTAATATCAATATTTAAGTTGAGGGTGGTTAATGATTAGCCTTTTAAACATTAAGAAAGGATACGGTCTTTTCTTTATATTTGGTGCCTGTGGTTTTTTCATCGGTCTATTCTTATTTTTTGGTTTGGTGATGATTCCTTTTTATGATTACGGGCGCAGTATGTTCTGGGATAAAGTGCCTACTGTTATTTTAGAAAAGGATATGGTGGAAGTGTCAGGGGGAAGACGGCATTCATCTCCGAGTTACAGACCCGAGATCAGCTATACGTATACATATGAAGGAAGTCGGTACGTTAATAATGATGTTAGTAACTATGACAATGTTTTATCTAAAGACCCCAACTGGCTTGATCGCGAGCTTGAGCATTCTAGGCAAGGTGTGAATACATTCGTTGCTTGGGTTAATCCTTCAAACCCAAGCGAGTCCTATCTTGTGAGGAATATTTGGAAAAGCACTACGTTTTTAGGCACTTTGATGGGAGTCGTGTTCGCTTTTGTAGGTTTGATTTTAGTGCGCATATCCTTAGTAAAGGCGAATTGAATTTGGCATAGATGACGCGGAGTACCTAGATGCTCAGGAAGAAGAGCTTGAAGGCAAAATTCAGTAAGTTAATCAGTTATTGAGTGAGTGACTGTCATCAAGTAAAGTCCGTGGTTTTGTTTGATAAAACGAATCACAGCAGCGTGACTCTTAGCGCCTCGAGCAGCGCCAAGGTGCAGCGGTAGTGCTTATACGGAATGATGGAGTTACACGGAGACAGGAGTAGGGGCTAGGTGGTTCGTAGTAGATAAACTATTTAGGAAATAAGATGCTTATCCATTGAGCGAATGCTAAGTGGGTAAGCATTCTAAGTGTAAGCAAGGGCAGCCAGCGTCGGCTGCCCTGTTGTTATAGCTTCCAGCCTAGGCTGGGCAGCTTTGTTGCAAATCCATCGCGGTATTGTAGATTTCATTGGCAGCGCCGCCAATATCCTCCAAGTAATCATCAATGGTCTGCTGCAGCACGGGGCCCCATTCAGGATCTTCCAGCGCGTCTTCGATGACGACGAACTCATGTCCGGCTTCGACGGCTTCTTCACGCCCTTGGCGTATCATCTCGTCGTAAACCTCCGCCGCGCGAAGCGACCACTCTAAGCCGCTGTGGTCATCAATCACCTGCTGCAAATCGGCTGGCAGGCTGTCGTAGCTGCGCTGGCTCATGGTGGCGAACAGCGAAAGGTCATAAAGGGGAACTTCAGTATGGTACTGCGCCAGTTCATTTAGCCGGAAGGTTTTCATGCCTTCCCAGTTGAAACTGAGGCCGTCGACGACACCACGCTGCATGGAGGTAAACACATCTGGCGCTGGCATACCCACCGCCTGGGCACCTAAGCGTTCGAACATATCACCCACCACTGGCGTGGGGCGGCGTAGGCGAAGTCCCTCTAGGTCAGCCGGTGTTTCAATCAGTTGATCCTTGGTATGCAGATAACCTGGGCCGGTAGTGAACAAGAACAGAGGGCGCGTGTCGGCGTACTCCTGTTCAAAGTATCCCTGATCGTAAAGCGACTGGAGTATGCAGGCTCCTTGGCGGGCGCTTGATGAGACCCCCGGCAGCTCGACGACTTGCGTGAGGGGAAAGCGGCCCGCCGTATAACCTTGGGCAGAGGCACCAATATCGGCGATACCGCTGACAGCACTTTCGTAGGTTTGAGCCGATTTCGCTAGTGTCTGGCTGGGGAAAACTTCTACTGTCAGCTGCCCATCTGACGCCTCCTCGACGCTTTCAGCCCAGGCTTGAAACAGCTCACGGTCTATCATTGAGCCACCCGGCCAAACGTGCGCCACTCGAAGTGTGGTACTGGCTTCCACGGCGGGGGCCGCGACTGAAAAGGCGAACACGCCAAATAGAGTCGCCTTGGCTAGATGTGTGGGTAGTTTATTCATTGTCGTTATCCTGATGGCTAGTCAACGGGGGTACGTTTTTGTAACTATTTTTATGACTGCTTTTTTTATGCTTATGCTGGCTTAAAGATCCAACACAAGGGTTTTGCTCTTGGCTCTGGAGCAGCAGGGCGTGAACTGGTCGTTGGCCGCGTGCTCATCGTCATCCAGGTATAAATCCCGATGGTCGGGTTCGCCTTCAAGCACACGGGTTAGGCAGGTGCCGCAGACCCCCTGCTCGCAGGAGACCATGATGTCGATACCATTTTCGGCCAGCACTTGGTAAACCGTTTTGTCGGCGGGCACGGTAAAGGCGGCGCCGCTGCTGGCGATACGCACCTCGAAACTGCCGTCATCTTCGCTGGTTGTTTCCGCGCCTGCAAAGTACTCGGTATGCAGTTGGTCGGCTGGCCAGCCACACTGTTTACCTGTGGATATGACGGCGTTAATAAATCCGCTAGGGCCGCAGACGTAGACCTGGGCATCAGCCTCTGGCTCATTAAGCAGTTTTTCCAGGTCGAGGGCTGGGGCCGCGGTGTCGTCGTCCAGATAGAAGTGCGCTCTATTGGCAAAACTTGATGTCTTGATACGATCGCGAAAGGCCATGCGCTCGGCAGAGCGTGCGCAGTAGTGCAGCTCGAAGTCTGCCTCAGTGCGCGCTAAACGCTCTGCCATGCAAAGCAATGGCGTGATGCCAATTCCGCCCGCCAGCAGATAAGTTCGTTTAGCTGGCTTGAGCGGGAAGTGATTTTTAGGGGCGCTAATGAGTAAGAGGTCACCCTCTTGAACTTCATCATGCATGGCGCCGGAGCCTCCTCTGGAGGCCTCATCACGCAATACGCCGATCAAGTATCGATCCCGCTCTTCAGAGTGGTTGCACAGCGAGTATTGCCGGATTACCCCCTCTTTCACCTGCACGTCAATGTGGGCGCCAGCGCTAAAGGGGGGCAGCGGTCGACCATGCGGGTCGGCAAGCTCAAAGGTGGCAATGCCAAGCGCCTCCTCATGGCGAGCTTTTACCTCGACAATAAGCGATAGAGAGGGGTGGCTCATGCCGTTGCCTCCTGGGGTTGCTCGGCCTGCTCCTCTTTTAAGATGCGATCAATAATGCGGCGCGCTTGTACGCCCCCGCCGTCAATATTGAGTTTCAGCAGTTGGCGGTCGGGATAGCGAAGTAGGTTACGCTGCTGTGCCTCGAGCATCTCAAGATCCTCTTCGAAGATCTTGCCCTGGCCCTCGCGAATCTTATCGGTGAGCGCCTGATCTTCCGGCTTGAAGTTGCGGGCCATTCCCCAGAAGTACCAGATAGAGGTGTCTGATTCTGGGGTGATAAAGTCGACTACGATACTTGAGGCTTTTACATTGGCCGGTGCGTTGGCCCCGCCATTGCCCGCGTGGGCCACGCCGACTTCAATTAACACATGGCTGGGCGGGGTAAAGCGGCAAATCTGCCAGCGATCAACGGGTACGTCGTCGGCAAGCCCGTTACCCCTAAGGGCGGCCTGCCAGAAAGGCGGCGCGGGGATATTCTCCATCTCGCGGCTGGTGACCACCTCATCGCCGCTAACCGTTGTTTCTGGTGCGGCTTCCTCTATCTCTGGCTGGCCAATGCTGGAGGCGTGCACATAGGTCTCATGGGTAAGGTCCATGAGGTTGTCGATCATCAGGCGATATTCACACTGAATATGGTAGAGGCCGCCGCCATAAGCCCAGTCGGGGTTGTTTGCCCAGTGCAGCTCGGGGATCAGATCGGCGTCAGCTTTATCGGGGTCGCCGGGCCAGATCCAGATAAAGCCGTGGCGTTCTTCAACAGGATAGGCACGATTGCTTGGGAAGCCGCGAACCCGCTGGCCGGGCATACTGTCGCATTTGCCGCTGCAGTTCATTTCAAGGCCGTGGTAGCCGCAAACCAGCTTGCCATCACGGACAAAGCCCAGGGAGAGTGGCGCGCCACGGTGGGGGCAGAAATCCTCCACGGCGGCTACGCGACCTTCATCGCCGCGGAAGAAAACTAGTTGCTTATTGCAAATAGTTCGCCCGAGTGGCTTTTCGGTAAGCTCATCAGGGGTGCAGGCGACGTACCAAGTGTTCATTGGAAAGGGGGTTTGTTGAGTCACGGTTAACTCCTTATGGTTTAGTGTTGTAATTATGCTTATTGGATCCAAAGTAAAGGCTAGGAAGGTTTTTGCAGTCAACCTATACTTTCGTAGAGTTCGCCAATAAATAGCTAAACAGTGTTGATATGAGAGAAAAATTAAATGAGTAACAACGATAAAAGTGTCGTCAGCCGGCTGCGTAAATTGATCAGCGAGGGGGAGTACTCTCCTGGCGAGCGCCTTGGGGAGGTTGCGGTTGCGGAGCAGCTGGGTGTTTCGAGAACGCCGGTAAGGCTTGCATTTCGAACTTTAGAGCAGGAGGGGCTGCTGCAGCAGGCAGGCAAGCGTGGGTTTATGGTGCGTGAGTTTACCCAGGTGGATGTGCACTGCGCGGTTGAGGTTCGCGGGGTATTGGAGGGGCTGGCTGCTCGGCGGCTTGCTGAGCAGGGCCTGCCGCCGAGTGTTGATAAGGAATTGAGGTTTTGGATCCAAAAAGGGAGGACGCTGATCGACAAAGGCTACCTTTTGGAATCAGATATTAATCAATGGAGTGAGCTTAATGCACATTTTCACGGCATTATTATTGACTCTATCGGCAGCGGTGTCGTGGCGGATGCCATTGCCAGGAATAATCACCTGCCTTTTGCTGCCGCCGACTCAATCATTATTGATGGTGATGACTTAGAGCGTGAATTTAAAAAATTGCAGTTAGCTCAGTTCCATCATGAGCTTATATTTCAGTCACTTAAGAGGGGAGAGGGAGCCAGAGCCGAAATGCTGATGCGCGAACATGCGCTGATCGGGCTACGGTACCCTGAGCTGCTGGCAGATTCTGAATAAAAATACCGATAATTTAGTTATATAGTGTAATTAAACCAAAGTATTAAATTAATAAAATCTTTTATATTCAGTAGTTTGTGTTATCAGAAAGATATATAGCCTCCATTGTAATTGACAGATGGAGGTTTTTTTTGCAGCTTTGGTACGTAGTGCGGATCAGAGTTCGCATTGAGAACAATTACAACTAGCCACTACGACCAAAAGCAGAGACAAACAATGAAAATTAACCACTTTGTCGCGTGTGTTCTTCTCGCTCCCTGTGCGCTTGCTTCTCAGGCCCATGCATTTGATGTTGTAGAAGCCGGGCAGCCTATCGTTACCGGAGAGCCCAGCCGTGTAGGCCCACCCTGGAATCATCGATCAACGATTAATATTCCAGGCACCAAAACAGATATTGCCTTTGGGGGGTACGTTAAACTCGATGCGTTTTACGACTTCGACTACGATCTGGGGACATCAACTAATCCTTACGCCGTTATGAACCCCGGTAATAGAACCGATGGTCGAACCAGCTTTACGGCCTATGAGTCCCGCCTGAATTTCCGCACCCACACCGCCACTGACTATGGGCGTTTATCGACTTACTTCGAAGGGCATTTTGTTCCTGATGGTAAGTTCGGGCTACGCCATGCGTATGGCGAACTGAATGGTTTTCTCGCCGGGCAAACGTGGTCAAATTTTATGAGCTTCGTGGGCGGAACACGCACCCTGGCACTAGGGGATCCTAAGGGCTACGCCTTCGAGCGGCAGGCTCAGTTGCGCTATACGCAGCCTGTTGGGGAAGGGAGTTTCTCGGTTGCATTGGAAAACCCCACTACGGTTATAGCCCGCAATGATGCTTCAGTAGCCGATGGGGAGAGTCAGCTGCCAGATTTGACGCTGCGCTACGAATATAAGCGTTTATTTGCGCTATCGGGGATAGCACGCCAGCTTTCGACCAATAACATCACCAATACCATTGATGACGAAGTCACTGGCTATGGGGTGCAGGCACAGTTTAATTTGCCATTTAATGCGTCAACCAGCTTGCGAGGCAGTGCCACCTACGGTGAAGGTATCGGTAACTATATGGGTAACCCTGGCAATGTAGGTCACCGTAACGCACCTGACGTCTATGTGAAGGGTAACAATCTTGAAACGATTGAAACCCAGGCATTTGGTCTCTCACTGAATCACTACTGGACGGATAGCTGGTTTAGCTCTGTGGGCGTTTCGCGTCTTGAGCAAGACCTACCCGCAGGCTATGGCGATCATTTCGAAACGCTCAACTATGGGTTTGCCAATGTGATTTGGGATGTTACCGAGCGCATGACGGTAGGACTTGAGTACCAGCATGCGGATATCGAGCAGGTGAATGGGGTCTCCAATGATGCTAGTCGCCTTCAGGCGAGTGCCACCTTCCAATTCTAGCGCTCTACGCGTTCTCGTGAGGTGACTGTGTAAGTGATTTACCGCTGTTTCGATGACGTTTTAGGCTGGCGATTTGCCAGCCTTTTTTGGTCACGTATGGAAAAAAGGGGGGCTCAAGCGTACATAGAAGGGCGTAGATTAAAGAGGTGAACGAGCGGTTTATTCGGCTGAGTGCTCAAGCAGAATGGCCATGCCTTGGCCGCCGCCAATGCAAGCGGCCGCTATGCCATAGCGCAAGCCATCACGCTTGATTTGTCGGGCCAAGGACATTGCTAGCCGCAAGCCCGTTGCAGCCAGTGGGTGCCCAATGGCGATAGCTCCGCCATGAACGTTGAGCTTGGTTGGGTCGAGATCCAGCTCACGTGCAACTGCGAGCACCTGCGCACCCTGAGCCTCGTTGATTTCGAAGCGGTCGATATCATCGAGAGTGAGGCCGCTACGTTCCAGCAGTAGCCGAATGGCGGGTGCCGGTCCAATACCCATGATCTCGGGGGCTACGCCAACCACGATCGTGGCGCATAGGCGTGCGAGAGATGACCTGGCCGCGTGAGTCCCTGCCATCACCAGCGCCGCTGCTGCGCCGTCGACCACGGCGGCGCTGTTACCAGCCGTTTGTACACCGCCGTCGTATACCGGCGGCAATTGGTTCAATACCTTCCGAGGCGAAGGCCGAATATGTGTGTCTTGGTCTACCCGGGTAATTTTACGAGGTAGGCGAATGCGCCTATCACTATAACCGGGGAGGGAGAAGGTTTCGTTTTCAACAGCAATGATATCCGCGGAGAGAATCCCTTGCGCTTGGGCTTCGACCGCCCGGGAGAAGCTGCGCTCCGCATAGGCGTCTACCTGCTCACGAGTGATGGCATAGCGCTGCGCCAGTGTGTCGGCGGTCTGAATCATCGATACATTGGGTGCCGGATCCATTAGCGCTTCCCACAGGAAGTCTTTGAAGGCCACCTGTGCACCCAGTTTGAAGCCACCTCTGTGCGTGTAGGCTGCAATTGGGTTGCGGGTCATGGATTCCGTGCCGACGCACAGCACGCAATTGGCCTGCCCGAGTGCAATCTGTTCCGCAGCTTGTTTCAACAGCTCAAAACCGGTGCCGCAAACACGCTGTGTGTGTAGCGCAGGCACCTCCTGAGGGACGCCTGCATACAATCCAATATGGCGGGGGAGTAAATAGGCGTCGAAACTTGCCTGTGCCACCGACCCAGCGATCACCGAATCAACGCTTGCCGGTGGTGTACCGCTCATGTCCAGTACTGCCTTGGCGACCCAGATGCCCAGATCCGTGGGGGAGATCGCCCCCAGTACACCGTTCAGGTCGGTGAACGGTGTGCGTACAGCGGCAACTAAATGGGTATCCTCAAATGCCGTGTAGTGCCCGCGTGTCATAGTTATTCTCCCAAAATAGCGTAGCGGGCGGCGTATAGCTGCCCGTGCGCTCTGGTGGCGGCTGACGCCCTGATGTTAACAGTGCCGGTAGTTAAGACGCTGGGCTGGTGGGCAGGATAATGCGTGGATCGTGGGGGGGCTCAGCGTAGAGACAGGCCACGAGATCCGAGTAGCGCTCGCGAACTAGGCGCTGATTCACCGAGCCCTTGTCGGTCAGTTCACCGCGGTCAACGGAAAGCGGTTGATCGAGCAGTAATAGGCGCTCTAAACGCATGGAGCTTGACTGGCCGCGGCAGTGGGTTGCCAGGCGCTGTGCGAACCATTGGTGCAGGCTGGCGTCGGTGGACAGAGCTTCAAGGGAGCTATCCGCTGAGCCAAGCTTCTGCTCGCAGGCGGGAAGGTTCAGCACGACGATGCCCGTCAGGTAGTCACGCCCTTCGCCGACCACCACGATGTCTTGTACCAGCGGGGCAAAGTGCTCGACAAGGTTTAGGCGCAGGGTGCCCACATTGACCCAGGTTCCGGTCACCAGTTTGAAATTCTCGCTTAGCCGGCCGTCAAAGATTAGCCCCCGTTCGGGGTGGTCTGGGTCAAGAAGGCGCATGGCATCTCCGGTACAGTAGTAGCCTTCGTGGTCAAACGCCTCACTGGTTCGCTGGGTGTCGCGCCAGTAGCCTGGAGTGATGTTGAGGCCCTTGAGGCGCGCCTCCCACTTATCATCCGTCGCTACCAGTTTCAGCGCCATGCCAGGTACGGGCTGCCCGATCAACCCCGGTGTCTCGCTGGGCTCTTCGGTGCAAAATGCCAGACATGCTTCGGTAGAGCCCAGCCCCGTCAACATGGGAACTGGAGCCCCGCGCGTCTGTTTGCCTAGGCTCTCTAAGGCGGTGCGCACATGGGCGGGCAGTACGGCCCCCCCGAAGTGCAGCATTTCCAGGTCACGGAAAAAGGCTTCACGCAGGGTGTCATCGTTACGCAAGTGCTCGACTAGTGCTTCAAACCCTTTGGGAACATTGCAGTAAAACGTCGGCGACACTTCGCGCAGATTCTCGACGGTTCGCTGAACCCCCTGGGCGGTGGGGTTACCGTCATCAATGTATAACGAGCCTCCGTTATGCATTGCCATCCCCAAAATCGTATTGCCGCCGAAAGTGTGGTGCCAGGGGAGCCAGTCGACTAACACCGGGGTGCGCCGTTCTAGAAAGCTCAGCCGTTTCGCCAGCATGGCTTGGTTACTGCATAGCATGCGATGGGTGTTAATCACCGCTTTCGGCATGCCCGTCGACCCTGAGGTAAACAGTAGTTTAGCGATACTGTCAGGCGTTACACGGGCGTGGGCATCGTCAACCTCTGCGCTTGCCGGCGTCGCTGCCAGTGAGTCAAACGCCAGGGCCCGCTGAGCTGGTACCTTGGCCACACAGGTGACGTTATTATCGCAAACGGCTGCCAGTGCCTTGCCAAAGCGCGTCTCTTCATCGACAAATAGCATTCCTGGGGTTACCAGCTCCACCACATGCCTAAGCTTAACGAAATCCTCAGACAGCAGCGCGTAAGAGGGCGACACCGGCACGTAGGGAATGCCCACATGCATGGCGGCACAGGCAAGCAGAGCATGTTCGATGCTGTTTCCCGACAGCACCATCAGCGGCCGCTCCGTCGACAGGCCATGATCAATCAGTGCTTGTGCCAGACGAATCACTTGTGGCATTGCTTCACCGAAGGTTAGCGTTCGCCACCTGTGTCGACCCTCTTCTCGCTCAGCCAAAAAGGGGCTCAGTGGTGTTTCGCTTGCCCAATGGGTTAGGCGCTGGGTCATGCTGCTGGGATAGCTGGGAACATCGCCCCCGTGTAGTCGGTACTCATGGAGGGGTGGCTTGGTAAGCGGAGGGGGGAGTGACATGAATAGCTCCATAGCGAAAAATCTTGGATTTGTTGTGTGCTGTCATCTTGGCGAATATAGTTATAGTTGTTAACTAGATGATTGGCTAGGATGCTGATTTAAGACCTTGGTTGTAATTATTTAAATAAGATGGGAATTGACGCATGACCACATCTAAAAAAAGCACGTCTGTTCAGCAAGTTGAGCCCGAAGAAAAAGAGCCGACTTCTGTCGCCGGCCTGGTGCTTGAAAATCGCCTTGGGTACGCCTTGAGAAGGGCTCAACTCTCCGTTTTTAAACATTTTAATGAGGCCATGCAGGAGTATGAAATACGCCCTGCCCAGTTCTCTTCGCTCGTGGTGATTGAAGGCTATCCCGGCATCACCCAAACCAATTTAGCCAAAATACTGGACATTGATCCGCCCAGAATCGTTAGCTTAATTAATAATCTGGAGGAAAGAGGGCTTGCTCTGCGGGTGCGATGTAAGCGAGATCGGCGCTCCCACGGGATTTTTCTTAGCAAAAAAGGGGAAGCCTTAACCGAACAGCTAAAAGAACTGGCTGAACAGAGTGATATCAATGCAACTCAAGCACTTAGTGAAATTGAGCGGCGCCAATTGCTGTCTCTTTTAGTGAAAATATACGCAGCGGATACCATCGAGGAATAAAACTTTAGGCGTATTTTTGTCGGCAACGCTTGCATGCTCTCTCAAAGACAATTACTTATATTAAGTAACTAGTTTGGTTGTGACGGTCTCGCGGTGTATAGCGCAAGGTGTGTTTCAGCCATACAGCGAACTCCAAAAACAAGAGACGAAGCGATGAGCAGCTTAGCGACGGTACCGACAATCGGCACTGCATTGATGCGCCGTAGCCTTGAGACACCCTGTAGGGTTGCCGCGATAAGCGGCGGCTTGCTGGTCGCAGCACTCGCGATCATCACCGTCGTTAGTATTCTTGGCCGGTGGCTAGCCAGTGCGCCAATCTTAAGTGAACTGCCTATATTGGAATGGGTGGGCCCCATCACTGGCGATTACGAGCTGGTGGAAATGGGTACTGCCATTGCCGTTTTTCTGTTTTTACCTTACTGCCATCTTCGCGGTGGGCATGTCACGGTGGATCTACTGGTCATGCATGCGCCGCCCATGGTTCAACGCCTGCTCGCTGTTGTCGCAGAAACGCTTTTTTTGGTGGTGGCAGGGTTAATGACCTGGCGCCTCTATCATGGCTTGCTCGATAAACGACGCTATATGGAAACCAGCATGCTGCTGGATATACCGCTCTGGTGGGGGTATGTCGGTGGTCTGGTGGGGTTCGCGCTGTTGACGCTGGTGTGTCTCTATCGCACCTGCGATGCGTTTACTTACGATCCACATCAGCAAGGTTCTAAACAAAATAGTTCGAATCAAAATAGTCCGACTCAAGGCAGCTCGGCTAAAGAAAGCTCCGCCCAGGGAGACCTGTGATGACACCACTCACTTTGGGCGCTAGCGGCTTTGTGGTACTGCTATTCATGATGGCTACGCGTATTCCTATTGGCCTGGCCATGCTAGTTGTCGGTGCCGTAGGGATGATGCTGATTACTGGCCCGATGGGCATTTTAAATGGCTTAAAGACGCTCCCTTACGAACACTTTTCCAGCCATACGCTATCCATCATTCCGCTTTTCCTGCTTATGGGACAATTTGCGGCGAGAGCCGGTCTCTCCCGAGCCATGTTTCAGGCGGCCAACGACTGGCTGGGTCACCGCCGCGGTGGGCTGGCGATGTCTACCATAGGCGCTTGCGGCGCTTTTGGGGCCATCTGTGGCTCTTCGCTGGCTACCGCCGCCACCATGACCAAAGTGGCGCTGCCCGAAATGGAGCGTCAAGGGTATCGCGGCAGCCTGGCGACCGGCGCACTGGCCGCTGGCGGCACCCTGGGCATTTTGATTCCCCCTTCTGTGGTGTTGGTTATCTACGCAATTCTGGCCGAGCAAAACATTAATGAAATGTTTGCCGCCGCCCTGGTGCCGGGTTTGTTAGCGGTGTTCAGCTATATGCTGGCCATCTCGCTTTACGTGCGCTTTTTCCCTGACAGTGCGCCGAGTAAAGCGAAAGCATCCCGGAGCGAGCGTTGGCGCTCACTGCTGGAGGTTTGGCCAGGAGCAGCGATCTTTATCGTGGTGATTGGAGGCATCTATACCGGTATCTTTACGCCGACCGAAGCCGCCGCCGTCGGTGCGGTCTCCACCGGTGCCCTGGCAATAACAAGAGGCGGACTGCGTTGGAACGGCCTGCGGGACTGTGTGCTTGAGACCGCGGTGACCTCGGCAATGATCTTCTTCATTGTCCTTGGCGCCAGTGTCTTCAATAGCTTCCTTGCCCTGACCCAGCTTCCGCAAATGACCGCCGGTTGGATAGTGGGGCTTGAGATCAGCCCCTGGGTGGTTCTGGCCGGCATTTTGTTCTGCTATTTGGTGCTTGGCTGCTTTATGGACAGCCTCTCGATGATCCTGCTCACCGTGCCTATCTTTCTGCCCATCGTCACCGGGATGGACTTCGGTATGCCCGCAACGGATGTGGCGATATGGTTCGGTATTTTAGCGCTGGTGGTCGTCGAGGTTGGCATGATCACGCCGCCGGTGGGGCTGAACATTTTCATTATCCACTCCATGGCGCCACGCATTCCTTTAACGGAAACCTTTAAAGGCATCCTGCCTTTTTTAGCGGCCGATCTTATTCGCATTATTTTGCTGGTGCTCTTCCCCGCCATCTCGCTTGGCTTCGTCTACTTAATAAATTGATCAAGGTGGTCACATGTCCCATGACGCGAGCCAGCGAAGGTTAACGTCCATCGTGATGGCGAGGAGATAGCTAAGCGAAAAGTTCAGCGCTGAACAGATTGTTAAACAGTCGTTTTTGATAAGTAACGTTGTAAGTCGTTCGATAAAACCTGAGGAGTAAGAGATGAGTAACTACCAAGATCGCTGGCAAACCGTGAAAGTAAACGTCGAAGAGGGCATTGCCTGGGTGACGTTGAATCGCCCTGAAAAGCGCAACGCCATGAGCCCGACGCTCAACCGTGAAATGATCGATGTGCTGGAGACCATCGAGCTGGATCAAGAGGCCCACGTACTAGTGTTGACCGGCGAGGGTGAATCCTTTTCAGCCGGTATGGATCTTAAAGAGTACTTCCGCGAGATCGACGCCAGCCCCGAGATCGTTCAGGTCAAGGTGCGCCGTGACGCCTCTACCTGGCAGTGGAAGTTACTGCGCCACTACGCCAAGCCCACCATTGCCATGGTTAATGGCTGGTGCTTTGGCGGCGCTTTCTCGCCGCTGGTTGCCTGCGATTTGGCGATTGCCGCCGACGAGTCGGTATTCGGTCTTTCCGAAATCAACTGGGGTATTCCCCCAGGCAACCTGGTTAGCAAAGCCATGGCCGACACCGTAGGCCACCGTGAAGCGCTCTACTACATCATGACCGGGGAAACATTTACCGGCCCCCAGGCGGCCAAAATGGGGCTGGTTAACAGAAGCGTGCCATTGACTGAATTACGCGAAGCCACCCGCGAGCTGGCAGCAACGTTGCGCGATAAGAACCCCGTTGTGATGCGTGCTGCCAAGACGGGCTTCAAAATGTGCCGCGAACTGACCTGGGAGCAGAACGAGGAGTATCTCTACGCCAAGCTCGACCAGGCGCAGCAGCTTGATCCTGAGCAGGGGCGTGAGCAAGGGCTGAAGCAGTTCCTTGATGACAAGAGCATCAAGCCGGGACTAGAGAGCTACCATCGATAAGTACGGGATCTGAACAACAACAATCGATAATCCTTTAAACGAGAGGTCGTCATGGATCTGAAACTGTTAATTGGTGGAGAGCAGTGTGCCGCTGAACAAAGCGCGAACTTTACTCGGGCCAATCCGCTGACTGGTAGCGTCGTCACCCAGGCTGCGGCGGCCTCTGCCGCCGATGCTGCTCGGGCAGCAGAAGCAGCCGCGAAAGCATTTCCTGCCTGGTCAAGAACGGGGCCCGGCGAGAAGCGCGCCAAGCTGCTAAAGGCCGCAGAGGCCATGGAGGCACGCCAAGCCGATTTTATCGAACGCATGGTGGATGAAACTGGCGCTACGCCAGGCTGGGCAGGTTTTAACGTGATGGTCGCCGCCAGCATTCTACGCGAGGCCGCGTCGCTGACCACGCAAGTGGGGGGTGAGGTCATCCCTTCTAACGTGCCCGATAACTTAGCGATGGGCGTGCGCGTGCCCTGCGGTGTGGTGGTGGGCATTGCGCCCTGGAACGCACCGATTATTCTTGGCACCCGTGCCATCGCCACACCGCTGGCGTGCGGCAATACGGTGGTACTCAAGGCTTCTGAACAGTGCCCCGGAACCCACCACCTGATTGGGGAGGTGCTGATCGAGGCGGGCCTGGGCGATGGCATCGTTAACGTGGTGACCAATGCGCCCCCGCAGGCCGCCGAGGTCGTCGAGGCGCTGATCGAACATCAAGCCGTGCGCCGTATCAATTTCACCGGCTCGACCGAGGTAGGACGCATCATTGCCGAAAAGGCAGCGCGCCATCTCAAGCCGGTATTGCTGGAGCTGGGGGGCAAAGCCCCATTCGTGGTACTTGAAGATGCTGACCTTGACGCCGCCGTGGAGGCCGCTGCCTTTGGCGCCTTCTTCAATCAGGGGCAGATCTGTATGTCCACTGAGCGGCTGATTGTGGTGGATGCGGTCGCTGATGCCTTCGTCGAAAAACTGGCTCGCAAAGCACAAACGCTGCGCGCGGGCGATCCCCGGGGAGAAGGTAACGCGCTGGGTACGCTGATCAATCGCGAATCGGGCGAGAAGCTCAACACCCTGCTTGACGACGCCCAACGGCATGGCGCTCGTTTAGCCTGTGGCGGTAAGGCCGAAGGCGTCATTATGCAGCCTACCGTGGTCGATGGGGTTACCAAGGCGATGCGCCTCTATGGCGAAGAGTCGTTTGGCCCGGTGGTGGCGCTGATGCGTGTCAAGGATGAGGAGGAAGCCCTGCGTGTGGCGAACGATAGTGAATATGGCCTGTCTGCCGCCGTCTTCAGCCGCGATACCGCCCGGGCGATGCAGTTTGCCCAACGCATTGAGTCGGGTATTTGCCATATCAATGCGCCCACCGTCCACGATGAGCCGCAGATGCCCTTTGGCGGCGTTAAATCGAGCGGCTATGGACGCTTTGGCGGTAAGGCCGGGATTGAGGAGTTCACCGACCTGCGCTGGATGACTCTGCAGCTTGGCCCGCGCCATTACCCTATTTAGATTAGCCAGGAACTTATGTCTTACAAGAAAGCGAAGTAAATAAGGAGTTCATTACAATGACAATAAAACCCACACTCGCCAGCCTCGCGTTGTTAAGCGGCATACTCTTCAGCGCTAGTGGCTACGCCCAAGACACGGTGACCCTGCGCTTGCACCACTTTGCTGCCCCTGCCACGCCAGTGCAGACCGAGTATCTGGAGCCTTGGGCTAAGCGTATCGAAGAGCAGTCCGAGGGGGCTATCAAGGTAGAAATATTCCCTGCCATGCAGTTGGGTGGGTCGGCGCCCTCGCTCTATGATCAAGCCAAGGATGGGGTAGTGGATATTGCCTGGACATTGCTCAGCTATACGCCTAATCGCTTCCCGGAGTCTGAGGCCTTCGACCAACCCTTCCTGCCCACAACGGGGGAAGCCACCAGCATGGCAGCCCATGAGTTTGCGACAACGCATATGCAGGCTGCCTTTGAGGGCGTCTACCCTATCGCCGTATTTGCCCATACGCCGGGCAAAATCCATACCAGAGATACGTCTATAGAAAACGCCGACGATCTGAAAGGGCTAGCCATGCGCGCGCCCTCGAAGACGATGAATCGCTATCTGGGGCTGCTTGGCGCGCAAGCGGTGGGTATGCCGATGCCACAAATTCCAGAAGCGATTTCGCGGGGGGTGATCGACGGCCTGACGCTACCCTTTGAGAGCGCAGCGGCATTGGGCGTGCTGGATATCGCCCAGAACCACACCTTTTTCGAGGGTGAGCAAGGTTTGTATACGGCAATGATGGTACTGGGCTTAAACCAAGCTAGCTATGATGCACTCTCGCCGGAACTGAAACAGGTGATTGACGATAATGCCGGGCTTGAAGAGGCGCAGCGTATCGGTCAGGTCATGGATCAAGCGGAAGAGAAGGCGATTGAAGCCATTGAAGCGAGTGGTGAAGGTGAAATGTTCTACATCGCTCAAGACTCACTGGCACCCTGGCAGGCAGCCGCTGAGACGGCCACGGCTCAGTGGATTGACGACATGGGTAACCGAGGCTTTGATGGTCAACTGCTCTATGATGAGGCGACTCGCTTAGTAGAGAAATATACCGAGCAGACAATGTAGTCAGTCTTTGTTCTTGTCAGTAAGCCGCCTTCGTACTAGCGAAGGCGGCTTTTATTATTGGTGCATCAGGGGATGGCTAGTCGCGTGGTCATTAGGTAGTTCGACTATGGTCGTGAAGTGATATTGGAAAAGTCCAAGTTTCTGTTGCTATTTTGCTTTTCGGGACGGGTATGCAGGCTGGAACACTGATTACCTTTGATCGTGCGGGTATAAAGGCTCGCTGCGGTGCCTAAACATAGACGAATGTCGATTAGCCCTACGCCTCATAGTGGACTAATGTGGTTGCTTAAAGCGAACTAGTATTCGTTATGCGAACTTACAATAATCCAAGAAAGTCCTGGAGGCTCCTATGAAAATGTCCCTATCCCGATGCATTTTGGCAGCGGCAATTACTGGCCTGGCCGTTAGCTCTGCCCAGGCAGAGACCACCCTGCGGATGGCCCACTTTTGGCCTGGCCCTTCAGGCGTTAATGAAGATGTTTTGCAGGCATGGGCCGATACCATTGCAGAAGAATCCAATGGCGATCTAACCATTCAAATGTTTCCCGCCGGTACCCTAGCCAAACCGGACTCCATTTATGAAGCTGCTGCCAACGGTATAGCCGATATTGGTGCCACCGCCCAGGGCTATACTGCCGGTCGCTTCCCCCTCTCACAGATCGTCGAACTACCTGGGGTAGCGAGCACGGCAACGCAAGGTGCTTGCGTACTGCAAACGCTCTATGACGACGGCCATTTGGATAGCGAATACGAAGACACCCGCCCGCTGTTTATGTTTACCACGGGCCCCGGTGGCATCCACACCATCGACACCGATGTGCAAACCCCTGCCGACCTGGAAGGGCTGCGCATTCGCCGTCCCACCGCTGTAGCGGGCGAGATGCTGGAAAATATGGGCGCGATTCCTGTGGGCATGCCTGCCCCTGATATCTACACCTCCATGCAGCGTGGTGTTATTGAAGGTTTGAGCTTTCCCTGGGAAGGCCTCAAAGGCTTCCGCATCAACGAGCTAGTGAGTTATCACACCGAAGTGCCCTTTTACACGCTGATCTTCGTCGCCACCATGAACCAGCGCGCCTATGACAGCCTGACGCCAGAGCAACAAGCGGTAATCGATAATAACTCAGGCATGAAGTGGGCTGAAAACGCCGGTGCGGTGTTTGATCGGCTTGATGTAGAAGGCAAACAAGAAGCTGCTGATGCAGGCCATACCATTCGCGAAATCGAAAATCCGTTAGCGCATCCTGATTGGCAAGAACCGCTCGAAACCGGTATTGAAAACTACCTAACGCAGCTGGAAGAGCGCGGTCTGGACCAGGCCCGAGATGTATATCAAGCAGCACTGGCAGCCAGTGAGTCGTGTGGTACCCAATAGGGGTAAGGTTATATGAAGTCTACTCTCTATAGGGCCAGCCACTGGCTGGCCCTCATTTGTCGCTTGGTGGCTGGCATCGCACTGATTGGGTTGCTGGCAGTAACCATTGCTGATGTAAGTACGCGTTATCTATCGCGTATAACGGAAGGTGCAATTGCACTGCGCGTTTCAGGCAGTGTAGAGCTGGTTAGCTATTTGATGCTGTTTGCGCTACTAGCGGCCATGGCGGCTAATGTGGAGAAAAGCCAAGTGGTGGTAGAGGCGTTCTCCCACGGCTTGCCGCAAGCGATAAAAAATCGCCTGCAGGGGCTCTTTTTCCTCGGCTTTATGGCGCTGGGGCTGATTCTGTTTGTGGGTTTGCTGGATTCGGCCGCAGCGGCCAGTCGGCACGGCGAAATAACCCAAGACCTGCGGCTACCCTTGGGGCCGATTTACCAGTTGGCAGCAGTGCTCAGCTTGCTACTGGGGATACGTAGCTTTATTCACGCCTTGCTCGGCGTTATTTATGCAGTGGGTGAGGAGGCAACTCATGGGGAGTGAAGCGATTGGTGCCATTGGGCTAGGGCTTTTATTGGTATTGATGATTCTGCGCGTACCGGTCGCCTTAACCATGCTCATTGTGGGGGTAGTGGGGTTTGCGCAAATCATTAGTTGGGATGCGGCTGTAGCGCAGTTAAAAACCGTACCGGTGGAAGTACTCTCTAACTACAGTTTCAGCGCCGTGCCCATGTTTATCTTGATGGGCGTGCTGGCTGCTCATTCGGGGATGGCCGGTAAGCTGTTTGATTCAACGCGTATTATTTGCGGTGGCTGGAAGGGCGGCCTGGCGATTGCGGCCGTGGGCTCTTGCGGCATCTTCTCCGCTATCTCCGGCTCTTCGTTAGCCACGGCGAGCACCATGACCCGGGTAGCGTTGCCGGAGATGGAGCGCTATGGCTATAACCGTGGTTTAGCAACTGGCGCGCTGGCTGCAGGCGGCACGCTGGGCATTATGATTCCGCCCAGTATCGCACTGCTTATCTACGCCATTCTTACCGAACAGTCCGTTGGCGATATGTTCATGGCGGGGCTGATTCCCGGTCTGCTGGGACTGGTGATGTATTCACTGACCATTACCGTGGTGATGTACCTGCGCCCCTCCCTGGCGGTAGCGGGCGAACCCACGGCCTGGAAAGAGAAGCTGCTATCGCTGACCGGCTTAGTGCCCTTCTTTGGCGTTTTCCTGGTGATGATTTTAGGTATCTATTTTGGTGCCTTTACACCGACGGAGGGCGCTAGCGTCGGGGCGTTCGCCACGCTGCTTTATGCCCTTGCGAAAGGCATGCGCGGTGCGCAGCTATGGCATAGCGTACAAGAGACATTGGCGCTCTCTGCGGTGGTGTTCTTTATGCTGGTGGGGGCTGAAACGCTGGGTTACTTCATCTCGGTGTCACGCATTTCGTTCTCTATCACTGACCTGCTCTACGGCATGGATCTAACCCCTATCGTCGTGGTGCTGTGCATTCTGGCGCTCTACTTTGTGCTGGGAATGTTTATGGACTCCATCGCCATGCTGGTAATCACCGTACCGGTGGTTTATCCGATTATTCAGGCAATGGGTATCGACCCGGTATGGTTCGGTATTTTGACCGTACTGACCGTTGAGCTGGGACTGATGACCCCGCCGGTGGGGATGAACGTGTTTGTGATTAAAGCGATGGCGCCGCACGTGGGGCTGGGGGAGATATTTAAAGGGGTTACACCCTTTGTAGTGTCTGACTTGCTGCGCCTGACGCTTTTGATTCTTTTCCCGGTGCTCTCGACCTTCTTTTTACTTTAAGTAAATTGAAATAAGCGACGTACAATATCGTCATTACCGCTGTTGAGAGAGGAAGCCGCCCGGCGCAAGGCCGGGCTGAGCAGGTTTTGAGGAGAAAATAGTCGACGACAGGCGAGGGAATAAAATAACCAACGATGCGCGTTTTAGTGGATAGGATGACGCACGATGGGTTTTATTGCCCGGCCATGCTCGGCATCGTCGATCGCCTGGTTGATCTGATCAAAATCATAGAAGGTCACCAGCCGATCAAAGGGAAAGCGGCCCTGCTCATACAGCCGAATCAGCGCCGGTATAAAGATATCGGGCAGCGAGTCGCCTTCCACAATGCCCCGCAGGCTACGCCCCGCTGACATCATATGGGTCAGATTCAGTTCCACCGTGGTCGTGGGGTCGGAGGCGCCAACAATCCCGCATGTGCCGCGCGGCGCCAGTGCATCCACTGCTTTTTGAATGACGGTGGGCAGGCCCGTGGTATCGAGCGCATGATCAACGCCTATGCCGCCCGTGGCTTGGAAGATCTGCTCCATCAGGTCTTCTGCGTTGGCGGGAATGGCATGACTAGCGCCAAGCTCTTTTGCCAGTGCCAGCCGCTGTTCGTGGAGGTCGACCGCAATGATGGTGGTCGCACCGGCGACCACCCCCGCCATGATCGCGGAAAGCCCCACGGAGCCGGTGCCAAACACCAGCAGTGAATCGCCCGGTGCCACAGCAAGCGAGTTCAGCACTGCACCGGCACCGGTTTGCACACCGCAGGCCAGAGGGCCGAGCAGTTCCAGTGGCGCTGAAGTGGGCACCTTGACGATATTGCGTTCATGGCAGAGGGCGTGGCTGGCGAAAGAGGACTGGCCGAAGATATTGGCGTGAACCGGCTCGGCGTCTTTCGATAGGCCGATGGAGCCATCGGCACGGGTGCCAAAGAAATTCCGTGGGAAAAAATCATGGCAGTAGCTGGCTTGGCCACCCGAGCAACTGGGGCAATGGCCGCAGGAGTTGAAGGTCATGACCACAGGGTCACCGACTTCCACTTTGGTCACTCCGGCCCCAACCGATTCAACAATACCGGCGCCTTCATGGCCGAGTACCACGGGTTGAGGTGTAGGTAGCTGCTGGTCGCGCATGGCGATATCAGTGTGACAAATGCCGGTGGCGACCACACGCACCAGGATTTCGCCCGCACGGGGCGCTTCAAGCTGTAACGTTTCGATAGAAAATGGTGCCCGAGGCGAGCGGGCAACGGCGGCAATGATATTCATGGCAGGCTCCTGCTGGTTTCAAGAAGATTACTTGGCGATCACCACCGACTGAATCGCGGTGTATTCGTGAAGTCCTGCCTCGGCGAACTCCACCCCGATGCCGGACTGCTTATGGCCGCCGAAAGGAATGTGCGGCGCCATGGCGAAGTGCTGGTTGACCCAGGCGCTGCCTGATTCCAACCGACAGGCGATCTGTTTGCCCAGCGTGAGGTCTTGCGTCCATACCGAACCGCCCAGGCCATAAGGTGAGTTATTGGCTCGCGCTATGGCCTCATCGATATCATCAAAGCGCAGCAGTGAGCGTACCGGGCCAAAAATCTCTTCATCCACTAGCGGGTTACCTTCCTCGATATCGCGAATCAAGGTGGGTTCGACGAAGTAGCCTGGGCCGTAGGTATTGCCTCCAGCAATAACGCGGCCGTGCTGGGGGGCCTGCTCCAGTAGCTTTTGCACTGCCTCGAACTGTTGACGGTTCTGCACGGGGCCATACTGAGTCTCTGGGTCTAACCCTTCGCCTAGCTTGGCGTCGCGGGCCTGCTCGGCGAGGGCGTCGCACATGCGGTCGTAGATGCCGGACTGAATATAGAGGCGCTTAATCGACATGCACACCTGGCCGGAGTTGACGAAGGCCAGCGCGAACAGCTGCGGTGCCACGGCGTCGACGTCCACATCGTCCAGCACGATGGCGGCATCGTTGCCACCCAGCTCCAGGGTGAGGCGCTGCAAGCTATCGGCTGCAGAACGCATGACTGCCCGGCCGGTGGCCGTGGAACCCGTGAAGGACACCTTATTGATGCCGGCATGGCCGGTGAGCAAGGGGCCAACATCACCACCGTCCGGCAGTATGTTGACCACGCCTGGCGGTACCAGGTCGGCAATCATTTCCCCCAGGCGCAGGGTCGCCAGCGGTGTGGTGGGGCTTGGCTTGATAAGGCAGGTGTTGCCCGCAATCAGCGCTGGCCCCAGTTTGTAGCAGGCCATCACGAGCGGAAAATTCCAGGGCACGATAGCGGCCACAACGCCTAGGGGGCGTCGGTGGAGTTCAGCGCGCTGGCGCTCGTCGTCTTGCAGCGTGCGGGGTGAAAGATCCATTTCAGCGAAATAGCGCAAGATGGCCGGAGCCTGACTGGTTTCGACCGCGGCGCCTGCCAGAGGCTTACCCTGTTCCAGGGTTATCCACCGCTGCAGCTCCTCGGCATTTTCCTCAATGCAGTCGGCGATGGCGTGTAACGTCTGGCGGCGTTGTTCCATGGGCGCGTCCCGCCAGGCAGGCCACGCCTTTCTTGCCGCACCAATGGCACGCTCGACGTCTTCAGGCGTGGCCTGGGGGCAGTAGGTCAGGATCTCTTCATTACTGGGATTGATGACGGGCATCTGCTGAGTGCCAGAGACCAGCTCACCATTAATGAGGGCGTGAAATTTATGATTATTTTGCATGATGCTTCTCCTGTTGCGGCTACCCCATTCAATGCCGCATCGAGTGCTTGGTCTTGTGCATCCCTGCAGATTACTTGACGATTTCTGCAACGGTGGGTTGCCAAGCATAAGCACCTGGATCAAGCTAAATAATCGTGAAGTCCTATCAATAATAGAAACAACAAAATCGGAGTCACCCTGACATGAATGCCCTTACCTCAAGAGGGGCAGCATTCCCCGATAGAGCGCCGCCATTCTCGTTAAGCACTACCAGTCTGGAATCTTTCGTGCAAGCAAACGAAAGGCAACTGCTGCCCCTTGAGGTCGCACCATTAACGTCCACGTTTTTCGCCAGGCTGCGAGGGCAGGACTTGCTGCGAAGTCGACTGGTATACATCGCCAGTTCGCCGGTGCGCGTTGCTCGCACACCACGGCTAGCGGCGCAGATCGATGGCGATCATATCTTTAAGCTGGTTTGGCAATTACGCGGTGGAGCGCTGATGACACAGGGCGGCCAAACCATCCGGTTAGCCCCTGGCAAGATGACTATTTATCGGCTATCGAGCCCCTATCAGCTGCATACCCACGGGGATTATCGAGCCCTGATGCTGAAAGTCGATCTTGCCGATATGCCTGAATGGCGACGGTTGGCCGAACGTTGTGAAGGGCTTGCAATCCCTGTAGATGCCGCTGCTCATGCTGCGCTAGCCGCACTGCGCGTTCAACTGAGGTGGGGCAGTGACCCATCGATAGGCCAAGTGGAAGACGCCGCCTTGGAGCTGGTGTTCGGGTCGTTCTGGCGCTACCAAAGGGAGCAGCTTTATAACGCACCCATGCCCAGTGAACGGCTTACCAAAGCACGACGTGTGGTGCTTGAGCGCCTTGCCGATACGCTGCTGGCTCCTGAAGATCTGGCCTATGCCCTGAATATGTCGGTGCGAGGGCTTTACGATGAGTTCCGGCGTTACCGTATGACACCACCCGCAGCATTCATCCGTGAATTACGCTTGGAGCAGTGCTACTTGGCACTGTTAGACGCCACTCCTCAAAGGCGCAGCATCACTCATATCGCTCTGGAGCACGGTTTTTCTGATGGTGCGCATTTTGCCAGGGTGTTCCGCAAGCGCTATGGGATATCACCTGGCGACCTTCGGGCACGCGGAAAACAGTTGGGTTAGCGGCGGAGCAGTCAAGCAGCCTGGCGTTTATCGTGGGGCCTGCTGCCGCAAGCGAAAATCCCGCGGTGAAAGCGTGGTATTGCGCTTAAAAAAACGCGTGAAGTAAGCCGGTTCAGAGAAACCCAAGCTGTCAGAGACTTGGCCAATGGTCATATTGGTATAGGTGAGCTGGCGCTTGGCCTCCAGCAGCAAACGTTCGTGCAGCAACTGCAGGGCGCTATGTCCGGCGAGTTGGCGGCAGAGCATATTCAAGTGCGCGCTACTCACCCCAACCTGCTCGGCTAACTGTTCAATACTCGGCTGCTCGCGATAGTGCGCTTCGATCAGCGCTTGATAGTGCTCTAAATGCTGCCGTCCTTTGTCACTCTGGCGGGGGCCGTAGCGCTTTGCCGTGCTGCCGGTATAAGCACAAAGGCGCGATAGCTCTACCACCAAGGCTTGAATAAGTGCTTCGAGCAGGCTGTTCCGGCCGGGGGCCGGTTGGCGGTACTCCTGGTCGATCTGAGCGACCAGGGTGGCAATTCGCTCAGCCAGATTGGCCTGTAGCAGCGGGTAGAAGTCGGCTTTTTTTAGCGTACTGTTCTCACCCATTAACGCATGTAAGTGGTCAGCCAATGGCTTAGCCAAGGTAATGATGTGCCCCTGCACATCCGGTGAAAAGATAAAGCCGTGAATAGTCATCGCGGGCACCACGATCGCGCTGGCACTCTGAAGCTGGTGGCTCGTTCCCTCCAGCTCTAACTCAACGCTACCTTGCGCAATAAACAGAATATGCACCAGGTCGGCATGGCGATGCGGGCGTATACGCCAGTCATGTAGCTGGCTGCGCTCAGGGATGGATTCGCAGTGAAGCAAGTCTGGCGTGGGCCAATGCTGCGTCTCGCCATAGAGCTTAAATACCGGAACGGACGTTGCCGATGAGGCTGGCATCACCTACATCTCCTATACGACTAAGGTTGAGTAATAACACGCTAAATGTCCAATAATTGATCTAGATCATGCCTTATTATGCGGCGTGTTTCATTGAAAAATACAAGTCATAAGTTTTTGATAATGACAACGATGAGGCATCCCCTATGAAGACACAGGTCGCGATTATTGGCGCTGGCCCTTCTGGCCTACTGCTGGGGCAGCTACTCCATCGCCAAGGCATTGATAATGTGATTGTTGAGCGGCGTAGCGGTGAGTATGTATTGAGCCGTATCCGCGCCGGTGTGCTTGAGCAAGGTATGGTGGACTTGCTGCGCGAAGCGGGTGTTGACCAGCGGATGGATGAAGAAGGCTTACCCCATGACGGTTTTGAGCTTGTTTTCGACAACCGCCGCGTGCGAGTCGCACTGGATGAACTGACCGGCGGCAGTAAAGTCATGGTTTACGGCCAAACGGAGGTAACGCGGGATTTAATGGAGGCTCGCGCCGCCGCTGGCGCGACAACGCTCTACGAGGCGGAAAACGTTCAACCCCACGATCTGGAGAGTGACAGCCCCTATCTCACCTTTGAGCACAACGGCGAAACGATCCGGCTGGAGTGCGACTATATCGCTGGTTGTGACGGCTACCATGGCGTCTCCCGCCAGGCGATCCCTCAAGAGCGCATAAAAGAGTTCGAAAAAGTCTACCCGTTTGGCTGGCTGGGTATGCTTTCGGATACGCCGCCAGTCTCCGATGAGCTGATTTACGCACGCCATGAGCGCGGCTTCAGCCTCTGCAGCATGCGCTCCGCTACCCGCAGCCGCTACTACCTCCAGGTGCCGTTAGATGAAAAGGTAGAAAATTGGTCTGACGAGCGTTTTTGGGAAGAGCTCAAGCGCCGCCTGCCTGATGAGGTGGCCGCCAAGCTTGTCACCGGGCCTTCGATCGAGAAAAGCATCGCGCCGCTGCGCAGCTACGTGGTCGAACCCATGCAGTACGGGCGGCTGTTCCTGGTCGGTGATGCGGCGCATATTGTACCGCCCACCGGTGCCAAAGGGCTTAATCTGGCCGCCAGTGATGTGAACACGCTCTATCGGCTAATGATGAAAGTTTACCAGGAAGGCCGCACGGATTTGATCGAGCGCTATTCGCAAACCTGCCTGAAGCGCATCTGGAAGGCGGAGCGCTTCTCCTGGTGGATGACCTCCATGCTGCACAACTTCTCTGACCAAGAGGATTTTAACAGCCGCATGCAGTTAGCCGAGTTGGACTACGTGACCAGCTCTAAAGCGGGGCTGACCACCATCGCGGAAAACTATGTGGGTTTGCCCTACGAACCGTTGGAATAGCGTCTACCCTTTGTCCATTTATCCTCCTTGCCCAAGCTGACGCTTGGGCTTTTTTGCGCCTTCTCGCTCAGTTTAAAACGTTGTTTTCGTGGACTATTTCCGTAGTTTAAGTGAGTAATGGCGGTGGTGGCTACATCGTGTGAGGCTTCGCTCGAGCGTGCCGAATTAAATGCGAGCAGATCCCTCCAGTGTGCACAGTATTGGTGCGCTGTGATGTTGATCAAGGCATTCGATTAATTAGGTAGGAAGCTAATTATTTTTCAGAATATAATTTATCATTATGATATTTATAGATTTAATTTTAATCGGCGAGTTTTTTGCAAAGAGTTTTTCGCAAAAAGAAAATAGATTTATGTCTGGGTATTTACTTTACTTTTCATGTGATGTTGAATGTTTCTGCTAGGCTTACCTGACATTCAACACAAAAACAAATAGGGCTAATGACCAATGACCAGCCAAAAACAGCTGTGGTTCGAAACTTCTCGCCGACTGACACGCTTGAGCGGCGTATGCGCTGGGGTGTTACTCAGCACCAGCGTGTTAGCGGATAACATCAACCTCAGCTATGCCTTCTTTGCGCCTTCCCAAACCTTTCCTGCCATACAGATGGAACACTGGGCGAAAGAGCTGAACGAAAGAACCGATGGCCAGGTAAACGTCAACACCTTCCCAGGTGGAACGTTACTGACGGCTGCCAACATGTTCGATGGTGTCTTAAACGGTGTTGCCGATATCGGTCTCTCTGCCACCTCATACGAGCCGGGACGTTTTCCGTTACTCAATTTGGCTGGAAATCTAACGGGTATCGACGTGAATTCTCAAACTGCTAGCCAAGCAGTTTACGAGCTCATCAAAGAGTTTCCTGCGGAGACGCTTGGCTTAGAAGAGTTCAAAGTCATTACGGCGTTCACCTCCGAGCCAGGCTACCTACATACGCAAGAGCCAGTGACTTCGCTGGAGAATCTTGAGGGCCAAGAGATCAGGGTGCCAGGCGATAGCACTGCCGTTGTTCAAGCCCTTGGCGGCGTGCCTGTGGGTCTCTCCCAATCGGAAACGGGAGAAGCTCTTCAGGCTGGTATCGTTAGTGGCTATGTAGGTTCCCGTGAGACGCTGATGGATCTGCAGTATGCCCGCAATGTAAGCTATATCACTGACTATCCTCTGACCAACGTTGTCTTCGTTGCGGTGATGAATCAGCAGCGGTGGGACGCCTTACCTGAAAGCGTTCAGCAGGAGATCGATGCATTGGGTGCCGAAATGGCCTCCTACGCAGGTAAGTATCTTGATGAACACATCCAGGAATCCCTGGCGTGGGCAACGGAGAACCATGACCTTGAGCAGCTCTCCTTGTCCGAGGAGGAGGCGGAGCGCTGGTCGAGCTTGCTGGAGCCCATCAATGAGCAACGGCTGGAAGAGGTGGCTGCACAAGGTTTTCCTGCCTTTGAGTTGCGCGATCGGTTTGTCGAGCTGATCGAACAAAATCAATAGTTGCCCACGCTTTTTGTCTGGGTGCATTTGTTTGCGCCCAGTAAGCGCCATGTTGATAGACCTAGGTAGTTACCATGAATAAATTTAATTGGGTAATTAGCCGCCTCTTACTCTATGTAGCCGGCTCGGCATTACTAATGATGGTATTTCTGGTGGTCGGTAACATTGTAATGCGCCAAATTAGCTCTTCATTTGGTGGTACCACCGAAATGGTGGGCTGGCTAACAGCAGTGGTAGTGTCGCTATCGCTCGCATATTCCCAGCTTACTAAGGCCCATATTGAGCTGGACTTGTTGGTCGAGCATTTTCCCGTCCGTTTGCAAAGTGGCCTCTACGTCCTGGTCTCAGGCGCAAGTTTTTTATTCTTCTCCATGGTGGCTTGGAAACTTTGGGAGTATGGCTATAGCGCTATGCAACGAGGCTCTTTATCGCAAACATTGCGTATTGCATTTTATCCCATTGTTTATCTAGTGGCATTAGGGTTTTCTGCTTTTTGTATTGTTCTTTTAGCAGACTTTTTGAGTAGTTTAAAAAAGGTGGTAACACAATGAGTATGACGCTGGTAGCTTTGTTAGGCGTGCTCTGTTTGTTTCTTCTTATTTTGTTAAAGATGCCGATTAGTTTCGCTATGTTTATGGTGGGTTTTTTTGGCATGCTTTACATGACTAGCCCTATTGCCGCGTATAACGTTATTAGCTCAGGAATCTGGGAGCAGTTATCGGGTTACTCTCTGAGTGTCATACCCCTATTTATTTTTATGGGGGAATTACTGTTTCGCTCGGGGATAACGGAAAAGATATTTGCGGCTGCCTATGCTTGGATAGGTCATTTCCGCGGCTCCATGGCCACAACGACGATCCTTAGCAGCGCAGGTTTTGCAGCGGTTAGCGGCTCGAATACTGCCACGGCGGCCACTGTCGGTACTATTGCTCTCCCCGAAATGAAGAAATTTGGCTATAACCGTGCGCTCAGTGCTGGCAGTGTCGCGGCGGGGGGCACGCTGGGGGTTATCATCCCACCAAGCTCTGTGCTGATTGTTATTGCGCTGCAAGCCGAGCTGGCTATTCGCGATCTGTTTCTGGCCAGTATTATCCCCGGACTTATTCTGGTCGTTCTGTTCATCGCGACGATTGGACTGCTCTGTCGCCGTCGCCCCGATATGGGCCCCGCAGGTGTGCGTTCGAGCTGGTCCGTAAGGTGGCGTTCGCTGAAAGGTATTATCGAAATTGGTGCCCTTTTTACACTGGTACTGGGTGGGCTATTTGCGGGCTGGTTCACCTCGACAGAGGCTGCTGCGGTGGGCTGCATTGGTGCAATGGTCATTACCCTGATACAAGGAAAGCTCTCCTGGGCCGTCTTGAATGAGGCCATCGCTAATGCACTCAAGTCATCGGCCATGATCTTGATGTTGGTTGCTGGAGCCGTCATCTTCGGGCGCTTTCTTACCATTACGAGACTGCCTTACATGGTGGGCGAGTGGGCGGCGGCACTGCCCTTGCCAGCGATAATGGTAATGGCCTGTATCCTGTTGATCTATGTGATCGGCGGAGCGCTAATGGATGCGATGGGATTTTTAATTATCTCAATCCCGATTTTCTTTCCCGTAGCGCTTGCCTTAGGTTACGACCCAATTTGGTTCGGCGTGGTGGTCTGTATCGTTACCAGCATGGGGGCAATTACACCGCCGGTAGGAGTGAACGCTTTCATTGTAAAGAGCCTGGATGCAGAGTTGCGAATGGGTGAGACATTCCGTGGAGTGGGTTACTTCATGCCCCCTTATCTGCTGTGCATTGCCTTGCTGTTAGTACTCCCTCAGATCGTATTGTTCGTCCTTTAGCGTTCGCCCGATTAGATGAATGGTTATAAATCTTATGCCTATTTACTTGAAATTTCATGTGATAAGTCTAGCGAGGTGGCTGAGGTGACTATATTGACATCGAGGTTAAGCCTGGGGCAGGGGCCGCGCAAAGTGGTCGTTAAAGATACGATCGATATCGCCGGTTTCCCCACTTGTGCAGGATCCGCTGCCCTTGCTGACGCACCGCCAGCCGTGGCTCATGCAGAGATCGTCAAGCGGACGCTCAAAGCGGGTTACCAGATCGTGGGTAAGGCCAATCTGCATGAACTGGCGTTTGGTATGACTGGCATCAACGACTGGGCTGGCACCCCAGAGAATCCGCGCTACCCCACCCTTATCCCTGGCGGTTCTTCCAGTGGGTCGGCCGCCGCGGTGGCCGCGGGTCTTGCCGATATTGGTATTGGTACAGACACCGGCGGTTCTATTCGCGTCCCCGCTGCTTGCTGTGGTGTCTACGGCCTTAAACCCACCTTCGGACGCTTGAGCAGACAGGGCGTTATGCCAGCGGAAAGTAGCCTTGATTGCGTGGGCCCCATGGCTCGCGATCTCCACGTACTAATGGCTTTCATGAGTGCGATTGATCCTTCCTTTCAGTCTCCAGTGAAGGGTTCTGCACCTGTTCTGGGGTGTATCAGCGTGAATGCTGAGCCGGCCATTTGGGCAAGTATCGAAGGCCAACTAAGCCGGTCTGGAGTGGCGCGTGGGGATGTCGCCTTACCGCTTATGGCCGAAGCGTTTGAGGCTGCCATGGTGATTATCAATCGCGAAACTTTCCTTGCCTGCGAGGCGTTACTTGCCACAGGCAAGGTGGGCGCGGATGTCGAACAGCGTTTGAAGGCCGCTGCCGCGACGACTGATGCCGAGCTAAAGGAGGCGGAGCGCATACGTCGTGCCTTTACCGCCGAAGTCGACGCAATGCTAGAGCGGCATGATGTCCTGGTGCTGCCAACGTTGCCGCATTTTCCCATGACCGTTCAGGATGCGTTTTCGGGCCATCAGGATCTGAAAATATCGTCCCTTGCGCGCCCCTTCAACCTTTCAGGGCATCCCGCCTTATCGATCCCTCTTGAGTCTCAGCAAGCACTCCCTGTCTCCGTGCAATTGATCGGACGTCGTGGCGATGACGCAGGCGTTTGCCGGGCGGCTTCGCAACTTATGGGCCGGGTTTCGTCGGCGGGAGAGGAACAAAAAAAAGGAGCAAATCATGCAACAACACATTGATAAATCACAGTGGGGAGGCGAGGAGCGTTTTGATGCGCTGCTCGAGTCAATCCGATCTCGGCGCAAAGAATTTGAGGAGTTGCGCCATATTCCCATGGATATCATTGATGAGTTCAAGGCCATTGGCGTCTATCGCGCCATGGTACCCGCCACCTACGGCGGGGATGAGAAGTCGCCCGCCGAGTTCCTGAAAATGGTTGAAGCGATCTCGGCGGCGGATGGCTCCTCTGGCTGGGTAGCGAGTTTTGGCATGAACCCCGCCTATTTGGCCGCGTTACCCGAGGAGACCCTAAAGGAAGTGTGGCGGGATTCCCCAGATATCGTCTTCGCTGGCGGGATTTTTCCGCCCCAACCCGCTGAGCGGGTCGATAACGGTTTCCGTATCAAAGGACGGTGGAAATTTGCCAGTGGTTGTATGGGGGCTTCGCTATGTGGCGTGGGCATTCTCCCCGCCGAAGAGGGAGCGCTGCCGCGCATGGCAGTGCTGCCCCGCGACCAGGTGGAGGTCGACCCGACCTGGGATATGTTGGGCATGGTAGCCACCGGCAGCCACGACCTTGTGGTCGAGGACGCCTATGTTCCAGAGGCCTGGACCTTCGTGCGCGGCGGCAAGCCCAACGTCGATACCGCCTTCTTCCGCTACCCATCACTCTCCTTCGCTGCTCAGGTGCTGGCAGTGACCACCCTGGGCTTGGCCCGGGAGGCACTGGATATCGTCCGCGCCATGGCCGGTGGGCGTAAATCAGTCACCGGCGCCCCCAATCTGGGGGAGCGTGAGTATGCCCAGATTTCCCTCGGCAAGGCCGAGGCCAAAGTTCGCGCCGCCCGCGCCTTCTTCTATGAGAGTACCGACGCCGCCTGGGCAAGCATTCAGGCCGGTGGCGAGCCAAGCCGTGAGCAGGTCAACCTGCTGCGACTCTCTACCACCCATTTGACCCAGGAGTGCGCCGAGTCGATTCGCAACGTATATCAGATCAGCGGCATGACCGGTGCCGACAACGGCCACCCCCTGTCGCGAATCCTGCGCGACTCGCAGCTGTGCACCCAACACGCCTTTATGGGCGAGATCACCTGGAAGAACGCCGGCGCCATATTCTTCGGCCACGATCCTTTACCGGGCTACCTATAACCGACCCTACGTAGTTTAACCAACGGAGATCAACACTATGCATCGCGTACTTTTCTGCATCGGTATCAACCAAAATTTCATGAATGCTACGGCCGAGGAAGGCAAACAAGTCTGGCATGCCTTCAGCCAGATGATGCAAGGCATCGATGAACTCCCCGACGTCACCATTCTGGGGATCATGGATGACGACCGCATCATGGTCGGCCCTTCCACCACCGCCCCCTGGACCGCCTACATCATGGCCGATGTCCCCGATTACGAGACTGTTGTCGCCGCCTGCAACTTCTTCCGCACCATCCCGGTGGGGGATGGCACCTATAAGCTCTGGAAATACGCCCGTGTCGAAGCGCGTATCGGCCGTGAGTTGGTGGTACCTGAATAAAAAGGCAACAACCGCTGACTAAGGCATGAGGAGAACAAAATGAACCAATTAATCGACGTCAAAAACATCGCGCTCGAACCAGATCAACTGGTCCATAACGATAAGATTGCGACCCCGATGTACACCAGCTCAGAGCTGTTTGAGCAAGAGCAAGAGAAGATTTTCCGTAACACCTGGGTATGGGTAGCGCATACCAGCGAGATCCCCGATAAGGGGTCTTTTAAGCTGTCCAAAGTAGGTCGTGAACCGGTCATCGTGGTACGTGACCGTAAGGACAATATCCATGTAATGGTTAATCGCTGCCGCCACAGGGCAGCGACGGTGTGCGAGGTTCACAAGGGCAAGACCTCATCTTTCCAATGCCCTTATCACGGTTGGGGCTATGGACTCGATGGCAGTCTGCGTGCTTTGCCGAATCCCGAACAGTATGGCGATGATTTCGATAAGTCACAGCATGGGATGCTCAAGCTACGCGTTGAAAGCTATCAGGGCATGGTCTTCGCCACTTTCAACGAGGGTATTGAGCCATTGGAAGACTTCCTGGGGGCTGCCAAGAAGTGGATAGATCTGTTTATGAAGCAGGGCGGTGGATACCCTGTAAAAACCCTTGGCGAACATCAGTTTTCGGTGCCAATGAACTGGAAGGTTCAGCTCGAGAACACCACCGACGCCTATCACTTTCCGATCGTGCATAAGTCCTTCCTGCAATCCCTCGATGAGGAAGCCGAAAAGACGTTCACCTTCCTTGATGGCGAAGGCTTCGTTGAAGACCTGGGTAACGGTCACTCCGTCATGGTCATGATTCCCGAACTCGTCGATCTAGAGGAGGACCTCGATCGCAAGATTCCAGAGCGTTTTGCAGAGCTGGCGCAGGCGCTGCGCGACGAAGGCTACCCGGAAGATCAAGTCCGCCGCATTGTGCGCGCGGTAGGTGGCTCCGGGTTCAACCTCAATCTGTTCCCCAACGTGGCGTGCTCAATGGCCTTCTTCCGGGTGTTGACGCCCGTTGCTGTCGATAAAACTGATATTCGTCACATTGCCATTGGTATGGAGGGAGGTCCCGACATCGCCAATCGCGTACGCCTGCGCTTGCATGAACACTTTCAGGGCCCCATGGGCTTTGGTTCTCCCGACGATGCCGAGGTCTGGGAGCGAATCCAGCGGGGGGTCGATGGCGGTGCCGAACTGCCGATTCTGGTCAATCGCGGCATCGAGCAGGAAGTGCCGGGCGAGGCAGGGCCACGTGGGCATGTATCGGATGAAACGGGCATGCGTGCCGCCTATGCGATGTGGAAACGGATGATGCAGGAGTGAGCGAAATGAACACAATCGACAATGAAAACCTGCTCTGGCAGGTCACGCAATTTATTTGGCACGAAGCGGCGATTCTGGACGCAAAAGAGTACGACGCTTGGCTCGATCTGTGGCAGCCAGAGGGCTTGTACATCATTCCTATCGAGGACGCCGACGATTACGCGGCAGTGCTCAACCTCTGTTACGACGATGACAAGATGCGCCGGGATCGTATTAAACGCTTCCAGGATGGTTTCTCGATCTCTTCGGCACCCCCTGCCGTCACCGTACGCACCTTGTCTCGTTTTGTGATTGATGCCGTCGATGGCAATACGGTTGTCGTTTCATGCGCTGAGCACCTGGTTGAAGACAAGTTTGGGCGTCAGCGCATTTGGGCCGCCAATGTGCGCTACACCCTCACGTCCTCTGACACCGGCTTCCGTCTTCAGGAAAAGGTGGTTCGTCTACTCAACTCTGATGGAGTGCTGAATTCGTTCAGCTATTTGTTCTGATGAGCCTACCACTACCCGACAAAATTCAGACCGCAGTGGTGACCGGCGGCGCACGTGGACTCGGGGTTCACATTGTGCGCGCACTGCATAAGGCGGGGTTTCGTGTCGTTATCACCGATATCGACACCGGACCCGCGGAAGCGCTGGCATCCGAACTCGACCTGGCTGGGGAAACCGCGGTGACCGCGACCCTCGATGTCGCCAAGCCAGAGGATTTCCAGTGCGTGCTGGACAAGATTGTCGCGCGCTGGGGCAGTTGCGAAGTGCTGGTCAATAACGCAGCCCGAACCGCTGTACAGGGAGTGTTTGATATTGACCCAGCCCACTTTAACGAAGTGATGACCACCAACGCTGGCAGTGTCTTTGCCGGTTGCCAGATCTTTGGTCGCCACTTCAGAGAGCGTGGCTATGGCCGCATCGTCAACCTGGCGTCGCTGGCAGGGCAGAACGGCGGTACCGCCACTGGTGCTCACTATGCCGCCTCCAAGGGCGCCATTCTGACCTTGACCAAGATTTTCGCCCGCGATCTGGCGGCGGACGGGGTGACCTGCAACGCCATTGCGCCGGGGCCACTGGATACCCCGATGGTGCGTGAGGTACTCGGTGACAACCTGGATAAAGCGCTTGCCAATATCCCCGTAGGCAAGCTGGGCTCCCCTGAGCTGGTCGCGCAAATGGTGAGCTTTCTTGCCAGCCCTCAGGCGGCTTTTGTAAACGGTGCCTGCTGGGACGTCAATGGCGGCATTTACATGCGCTGAGCATCTGGAGATGACCATGCAAGATGACATCATGACCCTGCGCGTTGCGAGCCGCGATATTCAAACCAATGAGATCGCAGTGATCGATCTGGCTGCTGAGAGTGGCGCTGATCTGCCTGCCTTTGAAGCAGGCGCCCACATTGATATCCACCTCGATGACGGGCTGGTGCGCCAATACTCGCTGAGTAATCCCCCAGGAGAGCGCCACCGTTATCGGCTCGGAGTCCTCCTCGACCCGGCGTCGAGGGGAGGATCCAAGGCGGTACACGAACGCCTGCATGAAGGTGTTCAGGTGAAGGTGAGCACTCCCCGCAATCTATTCCCACTGGATGGATCGGCACCGCATAGCCTGTTGGTGGGCGGGGGAATCGGTATTACGCCAATGATTGCCATGGCGTACGAGCTGCGCGATGCCGGGCGCTCCTTCGAGCTGCATTACTGCTGCCGTGGGCGTGACAAGGCCGCCTTTATTGACGAGCTTGAAGCCGCCTTTGGCGATGCGTTAGTGATGCACTTCGATGATGAGGAGGCCGCCCAGCGGCTGGAAATAGAGACGTTGCTGGCGTCACAACCCGACCAGACCCACCTCTATGTATGCGGCCCCACCGGTTTTATGGACTGGGTGATTAATGCTGCCCGCCAGGCGGAGTGGTCACAGAGCCGTGTGCATTCAGAGTACTTCTCTGCAGAAGTGGATACCAGCGGTGCCGCCTTTGAAGTTGAAGCGGTTGCCAGCGGCGTCACCGTTCAGGTGGAAGAGGGCATGTCCATCGCCCAGGCGCTCAGGGCGGCGGGCGTCAAGGTCAATGTTTCCTGTGAAGAAGGGGTTTGCGGCACCTGTATCTGCGAGGTACTGGAGGGTACTCCCGATCACCGTGACCACTTTCTCAGCGAAGAAGAAAAGGAAGATAACGACCAGATTGCCGTGTGCTGCTCCAGGGCTAAAAGCGCACGTCTCGTCATTGACCTTTGATCCGCCAGCGTAAAGGGAAACCGTATGCATGCCGTCAAAGCAAAACTCTGTGAGTCGATTCTAAACCTGTGTGGCCTCTGCCTGTTACTGATTGCCTTTGTCATCGGCGCGGGGGTGTTGATGCACCTGTTTGGAGTGTCGCAACTCATTGCGTTTGAAACACCCCATTGGCTGGTGGGGGGAGCGATTACGTTCAACTCTCTGATGGGGTTACAGGTGCTGCTTTTTGCAGTAGCCATCATGATGGCTATCGCCCCGGTCATGCTGCTGGATCGGCACGTTAGGGTTGATGTGTTTCACTCCCGTCTATCGGCACGCTATCGGCATGGGATCGATATTGTCGGGCATGTACTGTTCGGTATCCCTTTCTTTGCGTTGCTACTGCTGCCCGCTTATCGGTTTGCCGAGCGTGCCTACCTGACCAGTGAGCGCTCGACAGATGGGGGGCTGACGGACATATACGTTATCAAGGCCACTCTGCCTGTCGGTATCACCCTGTTTTTGGCGGTGCTGGTGTATCTGTTAGTGAAACGAACCTGGTTATTTATGTCAGGGAGCTCGGATCATGCTTGAACACTGGATGCCACTCTCCATGGTGCTGCTGCTATTCGCGGGTATTTTGTCGGGCTATCCGGTGGCACTTGTGTTGGGTGGGGTGTCGGCCATTTTTCTGTTGTTTTCAGACCTCCCCTTGGCCTTCGCCAACCTCATGCTGACACGGGTATACGCGAACGCGCTGAACAACTGGCTCTACGTCGCCATACCGATGTTCATCATGATGGGGCTGCTATTGGAGCGAACCGGCCTGGCCCGTGATGCTTTCCGTGTCAGCGAACGCTTGCTGCGCAGGCTTCCTGGCCATCTCGCGCTGACGGTGCTGTTCATCGGCGGATTGATGGCTGCTACCACAGGCGTGGTGGGCGCTTCCGTTGTCCTGCTTACGGTATTGGCGCTGCCCCGCATGCTCGATGCTGGCTACTCGGCACCGGCGTCGGCGGGGCTAATTTCAGCCTCGGGCACGCTCGCCATTCTGATGCCGCCTTCCGTTATGCTGATTATTCTATCCAGCTTGGTATCGGTACCCGTCGGTCATCTGTTCAAGGCTGCCTTGATCCCGAGTGTTTTGCTGCTACTGCTCTACACCCTCTATTCGCTTGCCCTTGCATGGGGGCAGCGGCGTTCGCCTTTAACGGATATCGAGTGCCCAGATGAGCTTCAAAGCGGTGGCGTTTGGCGCAGTCTGCTGGCGTTGTTTCCTTTCCTCGTACTGATTCCCATCGTGCTTGGCACCATTGTCTATGGGGTGGCGACGCCTACGGAGGCCAGCGGTGTGGGCGTGCTGGCGGTGTTGGGGTTTGCCGGTGTCATGCAGAAAATTGATGCGGAATCGGTAATGACAGCGGCAAGAGAGACCGTGGTCTCCACTGCCATGATCATGATGTTGGTCATTACTGCGACCTGCTTCTCGCTCATTTTTAAAGGGGTCGGCGGTGATGGCTTAATTCGCAGTAGCTTGGGGCTGATGGGGGGAGGCAGCTGGAGCGTTTTAATCCTCATCCTATTGCTGGTCTTCGTGCTGGGATTCTTCCTGGACTGGCTGGAAATATCCTTGATTCTGATGCCTATCTTTGTGCCTATCATCACCCAGTTGGAGCTGGCGAATGGGCTTACCGGTGGAGCGCTGCTGGTGTGGTTTGCCATTCTGTTTGCGATCAACTTGCAGACTTCCTTTCTTACTCCCCCGTTCGGCGTATCGCTCTTCTATTTAAAAGGCGCCGTGGGTGATCGCGTAGCCACTCTGGATATTTATCGAGGCGTGCTGCCCTTCATCGCCATCCAGCTGTTCGTCTTGCTACTGATCCTGCTGTTTCCGTGGCTGCTCATGCTGTAGCCGTTGCATCAACCATCACCGCACAGAACTTACGACACAGAACTTAGGAAATGGAACTTAGGAAATAGAACTTACTAAACAAATAGAACAGGAGTGAACACCATGAAGTTGTCTTTGAAGAGCACCATTATCGGTACTGGAGCGTCGCTACTCGCCTCCACCGCGATGGCCCAGAATTTGACCCTGCAATCCGCTTTTCCCTTCAGTCTTGAGGTCATCGATACCTCAATACATCGCTTTGTCGAGGATGTCTCCACGGCGACCAACGGGGAGCTGACCTTCACCCCTTATGATGCCGGATCCTTTTCACCCCCGTTCGAGATTCTGGAGAACGTCGGTAACGGCAGCCTGGACGCAGGTTGGTCGGCCGCCAGCTACTGGGCAGGTCAGATTCCGGCCGCCGCGCTGTTTCAAAGCATTCCCTTCGGCCCCGATGTGCCGAAGTACCTGTCCTGGCTATATGGCGGCGGCGGTCTCGAACTGTGGGAGGCGCTGTACGCACCCCATAATGTCGTACCGATTCCCTGCGGCAGCATGATCTCTGAAGCGGGCGGATGGTTCACCGAGGAAATCACCAGTGTTGAAGACCTCAATGGCATGAGCATGCGTATTAGTGGTCTGGGTGGAGAGGTGATTAGTCGCTTGGGAGTGTCGCCGGTTTCCATTCCTGCTGGCGAGACGTTTCTCGGGCTTGATACGGGGCGCATTGGCGCCGCTGAACTCAGCTTTCCCACCATTGATACCAGTGCGGGCTTCTTTGAAGTTGCTAAGCACTACTACTTTCCTGGCTGGCATCAGCCCGGCAGCCTCAATGAACTGCTGGTTAACGCTGACGTATGGGCTGGATTGGCAGAAAGCCAGCGCTTGGCCGTGCGCAATGCCTGCAGTGATTTGAGTATCCGCATGTTTGCCCACGATATGCAGGCTCAATCCGCCGCCCTGGAAGAGTTTCGCAGCGCTGGCGTCACCGTTGAACGCTTCCCTGAAGAGGTGTTGGCTGCCTTGCAGTTGGCCACAGAGGAGGTGCTGGAAGAAGCGGCTCAGCGTGATAACGACTTTGCCGACGTCATTGAGTCGTATCAAAACTTTAGCGAGCGCTATGACGAGTACCGCGAACTGACTGCTTTTTAACAGCCGCCAGCACATCAATCTAGTACGGATGATGAGGATAGCTATGCCTACCGTTCACGTATACATGATGTCAGGAAGAACCTCGCAGCAAAAAGAAGCGCTGATCAGCGAAGTAACCGATGCCGTAGTGTCATCGATAAGCGCACCTAAAGAGAACGTTCGGGTGATTATCAGTGAGGTGCCCAAAAGTGAGTATGGGATAGGTGGCGTCACCGGTGAAAAACTAGGCCGCTGATACTCCTCTGCATAAATAATACAAGAGAGACAGTTTATGAGTATTGATACCAGAGATTTTAGAAACGCCCTGGGAAAGTTCGCTACTGGCGTAACAGTGATAACCACCCGTGATACGGGAGGTGAGCACTATGGCGTAACGGCAAGCAGCTTCAATGCCGTCTCCATGACACCGCCGCTGATTCTATGGAGCATCGATAAAAGCGCCTATAGCCTGGATGCCTACTGCCAGGCAGAGCACTTTGTGGTCAATGTACTGGGCAGTGATCAGGTGCCCATCTCTAACCGTTTCGCCCAGCGGGGTGAGAACAAGTTCCAGGGGATCGACCTTGAAGAGGGCGTTGAGGGCGGCGCACGAATAGTGGGCGCTGTGGCCCATTTTGAGTGCCGCACTTGGCAGGTATACGAAGGCGGAGACCACTTCATCATCGTCGGGGAGGTGCTGAAGTATGACTACCAGGATGGTCGGGGGGCTTTAGTCTTCCACAATGGGCGCTATGCCCTGCCTGAGCCCCATCCGATGACGATTCCCCAAGAGGAGGTCGAGACGGGAGAGGGCCTGCTGGGTCATCACTTTCTCTATCTGTTGCGTCAGTCCCTGTCTGCCTATCGTAAGGATTTCTATCCTCGCCTCGAACACATGGGAGTGGATGAGAAGGAGTGGCGAGTGCTGACCCTGCTGCTTGATCGAGGAGCGATGCCCCTTGAAACCATTGCCCAGCGTGTTGCTCAGCCCATCGAAGACCTGAAGGACACTTTAAGCGGTCTGACCCGCCGGGGGCTGGTAAGTGACCGTGATGATAACGCCTCTACCGTTGCCCTGACGAATGAGGGAGGCAAGTTGGCGCGCAAGCTGCTGCAAATGGCGCGGGAGTATGAGCAGAAGGTATTTGAAGGCGTGAGCGAGGAGGAGATGAGCATTCTGAAAGGGGGACTTGAGCGTGTTATTGAGCAGCTAGGAACCCCCTGACGAGTCACGGCGAAGAGTAGAAAATAGCGCTATCAACGGAGGAAAATGATATGACGGAAGTGTCTGCAGCAGCGTTTCAACGACTTATGGATCGCGTCGATACTCTAGAGGCCGAGTCCGAAATTCGTCGGATTCAAACCCGGTATATGTTTCTTTGTGACACCCCTATGCCGGAGCACGGTATCGAGAACGACGAGCAGCGCATTAATCAAATCATGGCGCTCTATACTGAGGATGCGGTTTGGGAGGGGGTCGGTGAGTATTACGACGGTCAGTTTGGACGTCTAGAGGGAGCTACGGCTATTCGACGCCACTTCGAAAATTTCTGGGGGCAGAAAAAAGATCCTCAATTACTCCTGAATGTGCACTACCTGACCTCTGAACAGATTCACGTCAAGGGCAATACGGCGACTGGACAGTGGGTGCACTGCCAGCCGTGGATTTTTTCTGATGGTAGCTCGCTTCTACGTTCATCACGGCTTAACAACGCCTTTAGAAAGCAGGATGACGGACGCTGGTTAATTACCCGTACACGGACGGAAAATGTGTTTGTAGCCCCCTTGAAAGATGGCTGGGCAACGGACTTTCCTGCTGCGTCGGTGTTGATGAAACCCTAAGGAGGCACCTGATGCTACCCTCCATTGCTTCCCCAAGAATAGCTATCGTGGGTGCTGGCGCTATCGGTACTACCCTGGCGGCACGCCTTGCGGGGGCGGGGTATACCGTTAGTGTGTTGGCTCGGGGTGATTCTCTGGCGGCCATAAAGCGAAAGGGTGTCTGCCTCATCGATCAGCAGGGGCAACACACCGCCAGCGTCATTGCTGCGGATAATGGTGGTGAACTCGGTAAGCAAGACATCGTCTTTCTATGTACTAAAGCGCACTCTGTACCCTCCCTGTTGCCACAACTACAGCCGCTGTTCGGCCAACATACATGCGTGGTGCCCATGGTGAACGGTACGCCGTGGTGGTTACTCATGGATGCCGTGGAGCCTTGTGCCGCCAACACAGCCCCTATAGAAACCGTCCATATAAAAGCGGTAGACCCGGAAGGTGAGCTGGTTCGCTGCCTACCTGCCAGCGCCATCATCGGATGCGTCGTCTATATTTCGGCACATCTGCAGGCACCGGGCGTCGCGATCTCGAATACCCCGCCGCGACTGATTGTTGGCGATATAGTCGCCAAGCCCGACGCTGCGGATAGCCGTATGGAAGCGCTTATTAATGTATTGGAAACCGGTGGCATCGCGACGCGCCATACACAGCGTATTAGAGATGCCGTGTGGAGCAAAATCGCTGCGAACCTGACGTCCAACCCTCTCTCGGTGATGACAGGTACCACGCTGGCACAACTGTATAGCCACCCCTCCCTGCAAAAGGTCGTTAGCCAACTTTTTGAAGAAACACATCTTACTGCAAAAGCCTATGGCGGGCGCCTTGAGATGACGTTGCAGGAGCTTCTTGATCTTGGCGAGCGCATGGGCGCTGTCAGAACTTCCATGTTGCAGGACTATCAACAGGGGCGTGCTCTTGAACTCGCGGCGATTGTTGAGGGAGTGATCGAACTAGCGGATAGGAAACGTATTCCCGTCCCCACCATCAAGTCCATTCTTCATCTTACTCGATACTTTGAAGACAGCGCTCTTCGTCAGTCACATGCCCACGGTGGCAAGGAGAATTCTTAGATGACTATCAAGCCGTTACCCATGCCGAATAACGTTCTAAAACCCGATCACTGCAGCGAAGATGAGTGGCAGCAGCGGGTTAAACTCGCCTACTGTTACCATCTAGTCGATTTCTTCGGCTGGACAGAAACCATTTTCAACCATATATCTGCCCGAGTGCCGGGCTCAGATAATCATTATTTGGTTAATCCCTTCGGTCTCAACTACACGGAAGTGACACCGCTTAATCTGTTGAAGGTCGATCTGGACGGCAACAAGGTCGAGGCCTCTGAGTACAACGCCAATCCCGCTGGCTTTGCTCTGCATAGCGCTGTGCATGGGGCGCGAGAGGATATCCACTGCCTGCTACATACCCATACCATACCCATATCGGCCATCGTGCAGAAGGAAAAGGGATTTACCCACCACGATTTCTACGGTGCTCAGCTCTATGGTCGTGTGGGGTACCATAATTTTGAAGGCATCACGCTCTTCGCCGCCGAGAAAATGCGCATGCTGGAGAGTCTGGGTAACAAGCACGTTCTGGTACTACGTAACCATGGGATCGCTGTGGGCGAGTCCTCGATTGAGAAGGCGCTGTTCCTACTGTGGACCGTCCAGCGGGCGGCGGAAAACCAGTGCGCAGCAGGGGCTTTGGGTGGCGAGGATGTGGAAATCGACACCTCAATTAGTCAGAAGTGTGCAGATCTTACCGCCGAGCTGATTCGCGAAAGCGGCTTCGCCAACGAGTTCTTTGTTGCCATGGTGCGCAAGCTTAAGTCCGAGCGTCCACTCCCTTTCTAATCCACGCCCTTTCTAAAAAAGAAATGAAGATGGGCTGCCTGTTTGCCTCATGGCTGACGATGGGCGGCCCACCGATCTATGCATGTTACTGCTGGTATTGCTCGATTAACACCAACATGCGGTCGTAAAGTGCCCCTGCCGGTAGGCCTTGCGCCGCAACCTGCTCGATACGCTGCTCATTTAGTGGTTCGATACGCCCCGCCCAGCGCTTCTGCTCTTCTTCACTCAGGGTGACAACCTCCAAATCGTGATTATCCTGAGCCCAGGTGATGGCTTCGCGAACATGATTATCAAGATAGTGCCCGGCGTACTGAGAGGCTTCAGCGCCTAGCTCATCAATGACCTGTTGGACATCTTCCGGCAGCGACTCCCAGCGTTGACGGCTCATTACTGCCAACATCACAACATTGGAGAGAGGGTAGTCCACGATATAGTCGAGATAGCGTGCGTACTGAAGATCCATAAGGGTTTCGCGGGAGGAAGCTACCCCTTGAACAATGCCGGCCTGGAGGGCTTCGCCGGTTTCAGCTTGAGACATGCCAATCGGCACGGCCCCGAGTGTGCGCAGAGTGTCGGACTCGCCCGGCACACGAATTTCCCGGCCGGATAGATCCTCAAGCGTGCTCACCTGTTCTCGCGTCTGGAGATACCCCGGTTCGGAGGTAAACACAGTAATCACTTTGAAATCCTCAAGACCGAACTGCTCTTGGGGAAACTCGCGTACCAATTGGTAGGCAACTTGGCTTGCCACTTCAGAGTTAACATCGATACCGCTGAAATCACCGATCAGGTTCAGTAACGGAAAGCGTGCAGGCTCGTAGGAGGTTGTCGTGAGGCCAATATCAGCGACGCCATTAAGTACGCCATCCAGCATGTTGCTGGCGGTGAGTAGGGTGCCACCTGGAAAGGTGTTGACGGCGACCTTCCCCTCAGTGCGTTTTTCAAGCTCATCGGCCCAGAACTGCATCTGTACACCGGGAAATGTCTGCGCGGGAGCAAAGAAAGCGTAATTGAGGTTGATATCACTAGCCAGGGTCGCTGAACTTAGCATCACACCCGCCACGAGACTGCTTAAACGCAGCAGTGAGGGTCGGTGCTGCAAAAGCGCGTGTTCTTTGTGCATGTTGATCGCCATGGGGAACATCCTCTCTATTTGTTGTTTGTTGAATGCCGGTCATGAAGCAACGTATAAACATTCAACATCACATGAAAAGTAAAGTAAATTGTTAAGTTAACAGCCGTCATTTGAAAACGTTGCAAGTTGAGTTCCAGTTTTTTAAAAACATCTAAATTATTATTTACTTAACGCGAGCCGAAGGTTGCTATGTTAAGTCGAGATAGGCACGCATTTCGTCACTTCTTACTGGCAAGGCACCACTCAAGCGCACCTTGGTGAATAAAGTGCATGTCTTGGTGCATTCATACTCATTACCCCATAAGTTCGACGCCTCGACTCGAATAGTGGTTAACAACGCTCACTTCCATGAAAGCAGGGGGTATCGATGGATATCCTGTTTCAGCGAATCGTTATTAGTTGCGTTTTTTGAATATCGGTTGCGTATTGTGGATATCCGTCAGTAACCCGATGGCTATACCGTTTAACGACCCTGAAGGCGTTAACAAGAAACGGAGATAAGCATGAAAGTCAGCGTTATTGGCGGTGGACATGGCTGCTACGCCGCAGCCATTGAGATGGTGGAGAAAGGTTTCGACGTGACATTGTGGCGGCGGGATGGCAATGCTCTGCAAGAGTTGCGTCAATTGGGCCATTTGGACGTTAAGGATGCGCAGGGCGAGCGGCGTATTCAGATTGGTACTCACAAGAATCAACTATCTCTAACAGATAGCCTGGCGGAGGCGACGCAACAGGCGGAGCTACTGATTGTGCCGTTACCCGCCACCTCCCATGACACTCTAGCCGACCAACTAGGGCCGTTACTACGGGATGATCAGGTGGTCTTTCTACCCCCGGGTACATTCGGCAGCTACCTGTTCCACCGAGCGATGCGAAAAGCAGGCAACGACAGCCAAGTGGCCTTCTGTGAAACGGGAACGCTGCCCTATTTGGCGCGTAAGCACGGTGCTAATAAGGTTGTCATTAGCGTTTATGCAACCCGGCTCCCTACCGGCGTCTTCCCCAGCGAACTGTCAGCACACGCCTTCTCTGTATTGCGAGAGGCCTACCCCAGCGTTGAACCCATCGAAGATGGCCTTAGTGGCGCCTTAATGAACGCTGGCCCTATTATCCATCCGCCTTTAATTATGATGAATGCGGGGCCGCTAGAGCATTTTGATGCTTGGGATATTCACAACGAAGGGACCCAGCCCTCTATCCGCAGCGTGACCACCGCGCTAGACAATGAGCGTATCGCGGTGCGCGAAAAGTTGGGTTACAAGCCCTCCCACTTTCCTCTTGCCAACCACTACGCCTCCGAAGGCGAGGAGTGGATGTATGGCCGGGGCGCCCACGGCAAACTGACCGATAGTGGCGACTGGCGAGAAAACATCAATCTTCATAGCCATCGTTACATGCTGGAGGACACCCGAATGGGGCTCTCCTTCATCGTGTCGGTTGGCCGCTGGGCGGGGCAGCCCACGCCAGTAGCGGAGGGGCTTTTGAGCATTGCTTCGGCGATCACCGGCCAAGATCTCTATGCCCAAGGCCGAACGCTGGAAATGCTGGGGCTGGATTCGCTTTCCCAGGGGCAGATGCACTCTTTATTGACGTATGGCATTCAGGCCTGACCTATCGATAGAGGAGAGCGCATCATGCAGGACAACATTATCGTCTTGGGAGCAGGAAGAATGGGAGAAGGTATTGCCCTCTCATTCATTCTGGCTGGGAAGGAGGTCGTGCTGATCGACTTTAAGTCGCGCAGCCCCGAAGAGCGTCAGCACTATTATGAGCAGGCTCGCAGTCGACTAGTGACGGAGCTTAAGTATCTTCAGGAGAAGCGGCTCATTCAGGAAGAGCAGATCGCTTCAATGGTGAAGCAACTTCGTATCGTGGATGACCAGCAGGTGCAGATGGTGGCGGGAAGCCGTCTGGTTTTCGAGGCGCTGCCTGAAGTCAGCGAGATTAAGCAGCAAGGGCTGGCCTGGGCAAGCCGCCATTTGGATAAGGAGGCTGTTATCGCCTCAACGACGTCCACTTTTCTGGTCACCGAACTCGCTTGCATGGTTAGCCATCCGGCCCGTTTCATGAACGCCCACTGGCTTAATCCTGCCCATTTGATGCCCTTAGTGGAGGTAAGTCGGGGCAAGGATACCGAGCAGCGCTATGTCGATGCGCTGTTCACGGTGCTTAAAGGGGTAGGAAAAGTACCGGTGCTGTGCGAGGCGGCGCCGGGCTACATCATTCCCCGCCTGCAGGTGCTGCTCATGAATGAAGCCGCGCGTATGGTCGAGGAGGGCGTTGCTAGCGCCGAGGATATTGATGTGGCCATTCGGGTTGGGCTGGGGTTGCGCTATTCGGTGCTGGGAGTGCTGGAGTTCATCGATTGGGGCGGTGGCGATACGCTTTTCTACGCCTCCAACTACCTGTGCGACAAGCTGGATAACCGCTTCAAGTCACCAGAGGTTATTACCCGGAATATGCAAGAGAAGCGTCGAGGCTTCCAAGATGGCGTGGGCTTCTTCGACTACTCAGGGGTCGATCTGTCGAACTACCGAAGGCAGCGCTCCGACGCTTTTCTAAAGCGTCTTGAGCTACTTGACCTGATGCCGACAGTCACTACCCGTTATTAATCCTTCACAGCCTATAAAGCGCCTATTGGAAACCATGCTGTTTCTGTAGGTTTTCGCCGAGGATAGTCATAATGAAAACCAGTACACAGATGGGAGCGTTAACAGCACTAATAGCTGTAGTGGCGTTGGTGGGGTGTAGCGATGCGCAGGAGGAGGTAGTCGATGAGCCTAGCGACGACGCCCAAGTGATTACCCTCAGCTACGCTTTCTTCGCCCCTGCGCAGAGCTTTCCGGCCATTCAGATGGAGCATTGGGCGAAAGAGCTCAATGAACGTACCGATGGTCGTGTCGAGGTCGACCTCTTCCCGGGGGGCTCCTTGCTCACGGCCAGCAACATGTACGATGGGGTGTTGAATGGTGTTGCGGATATAGGGCTTTCCGCTACTTCTTACGAGCCGGGCCGTTTTCCTCTGATCAACTTGGCCGGGAGTCTGACCGGCCAGGACGTCAATTCAGAAGTCGCCAGCCGCATGACTTACCAACTGATTCAAGAGTTTGGTGACCAGATGCCCGAACTCGAAGAGTTCAAGGTCATCACGGCCTTTACATCGGAGCCTGCTTATTTCCAAACCATTGAACCGATTCGTCAACTGGAAGACCTGGATGGGCTGGAAATCAGAATTTCCGGCGATAACTCCAGGGCGCTGGATGCACTGGGGGTAACAGCAGTAGGCATGTCCCAGGCCGATGCCGGCGAGGCACTTCAATCTGGCATTATCGATGGGTATGCGGCTTCCCGGGAAGTGCTAATGGATATGCAGTTCGCGCGTTTGGCTAAGTACGTGACCGACTATCCCTTAACTAACACCATTTTTGCGGCGCTGATGTCGCGAGAGAAGTGGGAGGCGCTCCCTGCTGATATACAGGCGGTGATCGAGGAGTTGGCGCCGGAGATGGCAACCTTCACCGGCCAATATCTCGATGAGCATATACAGCGTTCACTCGAGTGGGCGCAGCAGGAAGAGGGCGTTGAAGTAATAACGCTTGCCGATGGTGAGGCTAGCCGTTGGGATGGCCAGCTCGCTCCGGTCAATGAAACTATCCTGTCGGATGCAGAGCAGCAAGGCCTACCTGCGTATGCCTTTGCAGAACGAATGCAGGAGCTGATCGAGGAGTATCGTACCGAGGCTGAATAAAAAGAGCAGAGGCGACAGTAAGTTCAGGGCCAGACGTTGGCCAATTCGTTACCAGTAGTATGTTCGCGGTTTGACTGCAGTGTTTGCACGGGGGTCACCCCATAGACCTCCTTGTACTGTGCGGAGAAGTGGCCAGGGCTGTTGATGCCATGTTGCATGATGACGTCGGTGACGCGATGACCGCGAGGGGCATCAAGCAGCGCCTGGTGCACACTCTTCATGCGTTGCTGAGTAAAATAGGCTTTGGGTGAGAGCCCAATAAATTGCTGGAAGCCGTACTGCAACGTGCGCTTTGATACCCCCACCATCGAGGCCATAGTATCGAGCTCGATACCCTGCTTGAGGTTCTGGTCTATATGGGTTTTGGCGTTTTTTACATAGTGTGGCAGAGGAGCGGAGTTACCACTCAAGCGCTGACTGTAGTTATTCATGAACAGCCCCAGTAGGCTGTCATATAAGTACTCTTCCATCAGCTTGATCTGCTGACGCGGAGCATTTTGCTGGTCAAGAGAGTCGGTGAGACGGGCAAAATACTTGATGGTATCCAGCAGAAAAACCGTGCCGGGATAGTGCTCGGGAAAGTAGTGGTCAAAGATGATCGGAAGATCAATGCGCTGTTCAAGTCGATACGAAAGGCGTTGTTCCAACCGGTGACGCGGTACTCGAACGATGATGTTATGGCAGTTCTGAGAGGTTTGGATGAGGGCGCGTTGGCAAGGGGAGGTGACGGTAATACCTCCCTGAACCATACTCACTTGACGGTCAGCGTAGACGATGGTGCCCTGGCCTTCGAGAGTAATACGAAACAGGTAAACGTTTGACTCTTCGACAGGGTCAATTTCGACATTGGCGCCATATTGCAGTTCGATAATGGCCAATTGGTTCAAGCTGACGGCACTTAAGCGTGAGGCGAGTCGTGGGCCGTCAAATAAACGCATGCGATGCGGGCATAGGTAGTGGGCAACATGCTCGCGAATAACCTCTTGTGAATCGGTACGCAGAATAGCGTGCTTCTGCAGTAGAAACGGTGTTGTACCCATGATTCACCTCAACAATGCACCAGGCAGGTGATGGTTTTGGGGTGTGGAGCCGAGGCAATATCGGCCGGGCCTGTAAATGCCATGCTCAATCCCTAGAGGCTCCAGGCGCTTACACTCAAATGGATATATGCTAGAATAATCCACTATTTTTTTGGATGGCGTGCTTCTTATGGTCGACAAGGATGAATTATCGTCTTCCTTTTTTCCTCTTGCCGATGAATTTCGCTCGCGTGATTTTCCTTTTTATTGGGTCGCGAGGCTGAATGCTAAATACAGCGCTGATGTCGATACACTGCTGAAACCACACGGACTCAGTTCGTCTAAGTGGCGCATTCTCATGATCCTACATGAACATGGGCGCCTTAGCATGTCGGATATATCAGTACACGCTGTTGCAAAATTGTCAACTATCACCAAAATTGTATACCGAATGCAAGAGTCGGGGTTGCTTAAAACAGAAGCCAGCCCGCAGGATGGACGCGTCACTGAAGTAGAGCTTACCGATGCGGGTGAGGCAAAGCTGGATATTGCGCGGCAAGTCACTAGCCGGTTGGTGGAAAAAGCCTTTGCCGATTTCAGTAAGCAGGACATTATTCACATCAATCAATGCTTGAGTCGGATGTTTCATAACTTAAATGCCCTCTGATTAGCGTTCAGGCTTTCTCGCCCCACTACCTTCCAGCCCACGCTTTTGCTTGGGCTTTTTTACACTTCCGCACCCGGTCTAAAAGGTGTTGTTGGATTATAGGTAGTGCCCATTTCCTGCAGTGGTATTTCCCTGATTGCGCCACCAAGAGTTTGACGCTTAGGAATATCTGTCCTATTTTGTTCGTAATGCAAAATAATGTTCGCAATAAGAACAAAAGAGGTTTCCATGTCTCAGCCCTGTATTATCTGTGTCGCTATCACCGGCAGCCTGCCACGCAAAGAGAACAACCCTGCCGTGCCCATCACGGTTGAAGAGCAGATTGAAAGTACTCAGGCGGCTTTCGAGGCGGGGGCTACTATCGCTCACTGCCACGTGCGTAACGATGACCAAACGCCTTCCTCTGACCCGGAGAAGTTTGGCCGGCTGATGGAAGGGCTCAAGAAGCACTGCCCCGGCATGATTATTCAGCTTTCTACCGGCGGGCGATCTGGCGCTGGCGAGGCACGCGGCGGCATGCTGCCGCTAAAGCCCGACATGGCAAGTCTCTCGGTGGGCTCCAACAATTTCCCCAATCGTGTTTACGAGAATCCGCCCCAGTTGGTGGAGTGGCTTGCCGATGAGATGCTCAAGTACGACGTAAAGCCTGAAATCGAAGCGTTTGATCTGTCGCATATCCATCAGGCGGTTGCACTCTCCAAGCAGGGAAAGCTGAAAGCACCGCTTTATGTGCAGTTTGTCATGGGCGTTAAGAATTCGATGCCAGCGGACAAGCCAACGTTTGATTTCTATATCGAGACGCTCAAGCGGCTGGCGCCGGATGCACAGTGGTGCGGCGCAGGTATTGGCGCCAGCCAATACCTTCTTAATGAGTGGTCTATCGCCGCTGGTGGCCACACCCGTACCGGGCTTGAAGATAACGTGCGCCTGGATAGCGAAACGCTGGCGCCTTCCAACGCGGCGTTGGTCGAGCGCACCGTCGCCCTATGCGAAAAGTACCAGCGACCAGTGGCTACCTGGCAACAGGCGCGTGAGATGCTTGGGTTATAAACACGACAAAACCGGCAATAAAACCGCAGGAGTAGAGAGATGACCAATGTTACTGTCGTAGGTGATGCACCTGAGATCGACGAGATCAAACGCGTTGTGCAGCTATATGTCGATGGCTTTCAAGGCGGTCGAGAAAAGCTGGAGGAGGCGTTTCATAAGGACGCGTGGATTTTTGCTGTGGATGCTGATGGTAAGTTGGCAACCGACCTAATCAGCGACCGTTTCGAGCGCTGGGCGGCTAGCCACCGTAAAGTGACGAGCCGCTTTATTGCTGTCACCCAGGCGGGAGAGGTCGCCAGCGTATTGCTAGGCTTTGATAATAGCGACAACCTGGCGGATTCCTGGGTCGATGTGATTGCCTTGGTAAAGGTTGACGGCATCTGGAAAATTACCAATAAAACGGCAGCCCATAGCACCCGCGCCGCTTGGGCGAAGCCGAGCTCCTAGGCGTTAATGACCCCTATTCAGAGAACAGAGAAAACATCAGCCCACGCAGCCAGCGGTTGCCTGGGTCTTGATGAAAGCGACGGTGCCAGAAAAGATTAATCGGGATTTCTGGGAACGTTAGGGGGTGCTCACGAATGGCTAACCCGAAACGTGTTCGCGTTGCCTCGGCTAATTTATCGGTGACCGTCACCACTAGATCGCTGCTGCTGACGATATAGGGAACAGCTGCGAAATGCGGCAGTGTTAACCGAACTGGGCGCGCAACCCCAGCGTGCGCAAGCTGCTCTTCGATAATGCCATGCCCCGTGCCCCGAGCAACCACCACAGCGTGATGCGCTGCGCGAAACGCCTCAAGGCTAAACTCCTCCGCAGCGAGGGGGTGATGCTCGCGCATTAAGCAAACGTAGCGTTGTACAAACAGTCGCTGCTGGTAGAAGCCTGCCCCTAGTTGCGGGATCAGACCAACTGCCAAATCTATCTCTCCCTCCTCCATCTCGTTTTTCAGGTCATTATGGTGGCTGCGCACGGTATTGAGTGAAACCCCCGGCGCATGGCGTGAAAGATGTTGCAGCAAGCGTGGAAGAAATACTATTTCACCGATATCGGTCATGTTGATATGGAAAGTGCGCTCACTCTTCGCGGGGTTGAAATCGTCGCATAGGCTCAGCGTGTCGTTCATGCGTGCCAACGCATCCGCAATACCGGGGTGAAGTCGACTGGCACGGGGCGTAGGTTGCAGGCCTTGCGATGTGCGCTCGAAAAGTTCGTCTTCCAGCAAGTGACGTAGACGCTTCAGTGCATGACTCACCGCCGGCTGGGTGATACCCAAGCGCAGCGCCACCCGTTGTGTATTTTGCTCTTGATACAACAAGTCAAAAACAACCAGCAGATTCAGGTCAATGTTGGCAAGTTTCTCCATCACCTTACGCCTCGCAATGTATTCCACAATAGTCGAATGTAGCCGTCAGAGAGGTTTTTAACTGGTTGATTCATTTTGTTATTAGCGCCGTTTATAGTCTGAATGAAAGAAGCTGTGTGGTGGCAGTTGAGGCTTCCGAATAGCGTTAGGGGGAGAGCATAGCGCTCAACATATAACGATAAGCCCCTGAGCAGAGTTAAATCATGGTAGCTAACAGCACAGTAGCAAATACACAGCCAAAACGTCTTTCGATTGGCATCGTCGGTGGTGGTATTGGGGGCGTGGCCTTCGCCGTCGCGCTATCTCGAGATAGCCACCTTGATGTACAGCTTTTCGAAGCTGCTCCCCAGTTCTCCGAGATTGGTGCGGGTGTCTCCTTTGGCCCCAATGCGGTAAAAGCCATTCAGCTATTGGGGTTGGAAAACGCTTATCAGCGTATTGCCGATTCCTCACCAGCGCCCTTTGAGGATGTTTGGTTTGAATGGCGGCGTGGTAGCGATGACACTTACTTAACCGCTAGCTTAGCGCCAGGTGTTGGCCAATCCTCGGTGCATCGTGCCGATTTTCTGGATGCCATTGTCGCCAATCTGCCTGAGGGCATCGCCCACTTTGGCAAACGCTGTATAGGCGTTAAGCAAGAAGCCGACAGCGCCACCGCCAGCTTCGACGATGGCACTCACTTTACTGGCGATGTGATCATCGGCTTTGACGGTATTAAGTCTGCGGTGCGCTCTCATGTGCTGCCCCCGGAGCAGTATGGTGAAATTACCCCGTTTTGGAGTGGAACCTACGCTTATCGCGGCATGATCCCCACTGGCCAGCTTGAGGCTGCATTAGAGGCTAAAGGCAGCGAGAAACGGTTAGCGCTAGTCCCCCAGATGTATCTTGGCAAAGATCGCCATATTTTGACCTTCCCGGTTAAGCAGTCCCAACTCGTTAACGTCGTGGCCTTCATTACGGATCGTTCGATACCGAACCCTAAACTGCCCGAAGGCGAAGAGTGGGTTCAAGCCGTCAGCCAGGAGGAAATGCTAGAAGTATTTGAAGGTTGGAGTCCGGCTTGCCAAGCCATTCTTGAATGCATTCCTGAGCCAACGCGCTGGGCGCTGCATGAGTTACCTGAGCTTGCCCGCTACCAGCGCGACCGCGTACTGATCGTTGGCGACGCCGCCCATGCGTTAGTGCCTCACCAGGGGGCGGGGGCCGGTCAGGCGCTGGAGGACGCCTATGTGCTGGCGACTCTGCTGGCGGATGCCAGTTGCCGTAGCCACAACGTGAGCACTGTGTTGTCTGCCTTTGAACAAGTACGCCATAGCCGTACCTGCAAAGTGCAGCGTACCTCCCATGAGGCGGGCGATGTCTACGAATATGCAGGAGAGGGCATCGGCGACGACGAAGCCGAGCTAATTAACAATCTTGAGAGCCGCTTCGAGTGGCTGTGGAATCATGACCCACACGACGATGTGATTGCCGCTAAAAATAGCTTGCAGTTTGAAACAAGCGAGAACTGGGGGGTGAACCAAAAACTACCCATTTAAAGCAATAACTTCTTTTATAAAGACGAACTACAACAAAGAGTGCAACGATGAAAACAAATAATACAACACTGACGTCGTTACTTGGGGCAGGCTTTTTGCTGGCAGGGCAACTTGCGATGGCTGAAGATGGCGAGCCTGTAAAGCTAGGTTTCATGTTGCCCTATACGGGTACCTACACGGCACTGGGCGAGGCTATTACCAATGGTTTGAAACTCGCTATTGAGCAGAATAGTGGACAGCTTGGAGGACGTGAAGTCGAGTATGTCCAGCTTGATTCCGAGGCCAATCCCTCCAAGGCCCCCCAGAATATGAGCCGATTAGTGAACAGTGACGAGGTCGACGTTGTTATTGGCCCTGTCCACTCAGGTGTGGCCATGGGGATGCTCCGCGTGGCCAAGCAAACCGGCGCTATTACCATTATTCCCAATGCTGGTTTGGGGGCAGCAACGAACGAACTTTGCATGCCCAATGTATTTCGTACTTCACATAACATGTGGCAGGACAGTTACCCCATGGGGAAAGTAGCCTATGATCGCGGCCACCGTGAGATGGTAACGATTACCTGGGATTATGCCGGTGGTAAAGAGGATATTGCTGCTTTTGAGGAGGCGTTTACGGAAGCCGGTGGTGAGATTATTGAGCAAATTCTGGTTCCTTTTCCCAGTACTGAGTTTCAAAGTTATTTGACGCAAATAGCCAGCCTCAATCCCGACGCGGTTTATACGTTCTTCGCGGGTGGAGGGGGTGTCAGCTTTGTGCGTGACTACGCTGCAGCCGGACTTAAGGAAAATATTCCCCTGTTGGGCTCTGGCTTTATGACCGAAGGTAATTTGGCAGCATTAGGGGGCGCGGGCGAGGGGGTGTTAACGACGCTACACTACGCTGAAACGCTGGAGAGTGAAGAAAATCAGAGCTTCGTAGCTGCTTATCAAGAGGCTTACGGTGAGATGCCTGATGCTTATGCCGTGCATGGTTATGACACTGGTGCCATGCTCATACAAGCGCTTGATGCAGTAGAAGGTGATTCCACTGACCGCGATGCACTCATTGACGCACTCGCTGCCGTTGAGCTGCAGAGCCCACGTGGATCATTGCGCTTCTCCAAGTCCCACCACCCGATACAAAATATCTACCTGCGTGAGATCCGCGATGGTCGGCACGAAGTATTATCGGTAGCGCATGAGCTACTCGAGTCACCCGATGCTGATTGCCAGATGTAAGTGAGTTTTTAGAGAGTTAGCGCTTATTATTGTTGGCAGTACGACTAAATCGTGTGATTAGCGTCGTGCTGCCTTACTGTCCTTTACACCTCATGTCTCAATGATGTGTCTTATTCTTTTGTCGTAAAAGAAACACCACTCAGCTGGCTTTGGCGTATGGAAAGTGTGCCATCACGTTAATAGTTAGTCGCAGATATTATCTACTCACCGTGTCGATATGCCTTGCCCATCATTACGTCGCTCATTTATGTGTAAACCGCCTTTAAAATGCCACCGTGTTTATCAATCTATTGATTAGTAAAGGAAATTAAAGAAGGTGAATAGGGCTGAAGAAGCTGAGCAAAGGTAGAGGTGGTTTAATAAAAATAGTTGCCCGTTAAAAAAACAGGCAGTCATCTCCCTTTGTTGATACCTCCTCGGTATGGCTAAGCACCTAAACAATATTGGTTCCCTCTTCCTCACGCAATCAAACTGACATCAAGTCAACGATTGCCAGACGCTGGAGCCTGCATGTCAACCGTCATCCAACATATTGAGACGTTGCTGGTCGACCTACCGACCATCCGTCCTCACAAACTCTCCATGACCACCATGGCCTGCCAAACCATGGTCATTGTGCGCATGCGCCACTCCGACGGTATCGAAGGGCTTGGCGAAGGCACTACCATTGGCGGCCTGGCCTACGGCCCAGAAAGCCCAGAGAGCATTAAGCGCAATATTGATACTTATCTAGCTCCACTGCTGGTCGGCCAGCCCTCCAACAATGTCCACCAGTTGCGTGCTCGGCTTAACCGCCATGCTCGCGGCAATATGATTGCCAAATCTGCATTAGAAACAGCTCTGTTGGATGCTCAGGGCAAACGCTTGGGATTGAGCGTCGCCGAGCTGCTGGGCGGCGTACGTCAGGATCACTTGCCCGTGCTGTGGACGCTAGCCAGCGGTGATACCGCCAAAGATATTGATGAGGCCATGCTACGTTTAGAACAGCGTCGCCACTGCGACTTCAAGTTAAAAATTGGTGCTAACCCGGTGGATCAGGACGTACGCCATGTGGCGGCGATCAAGGAAGCGCTGGGTGATCGAGCCAGTGTGCGAGTTGATGTTAATCAGGCGTGGGATGAATCCACCGCCGTTCGCGGTATTCAGGTGCTACAGGATGCTGGCATCGAGTTAATTGAGCAGCCCATTAGCGCTCGTGAACATGCTGGCCTAGTTCGCTTGGCTAACCGCTTCAATGTGCCGATGCTCGCCGATGAGGCGGTGCAAGATGCCCGCGACGGGCTTGATCTAGTGTGCGGCGGCTTCAGTGGTGCCTTTGCGCTAAAGATCGCCAAATCCGGCGGTATTTACGGGGTACTTGAGCTGGCTCACGTCGCCCAAGCGGCTGGCATTGGCTTATATGGCGGCACCCTGCTGGAAGGCACTATCGGTACGGCTGCCTCTCTACACGCCTGGGCAACGCTGCCAGCAATGGCTTGGGGCACGGAAATGTTCGGCCCGCTGCTGTTGCAAGACGACATCGTCGTTACCCCTCTCAACTACACCGAGTTTGGAGTGGAGTTACCGCAAGGGGCTGGCCTCGGCATCACCCTGGATGAAGATAAGTTGGCGCACTACTCACGTAAGTAACAGTCACGCACGTAAACGTCACTAAAGTAACGCCACGGCAAATAAAGCCATTGTTTAGATCGCCCGCGATGAAAAGAGGAGAGCCATATGCTGTTTCAAGTTGAGATGACCGTTAAGTTGCCGCCCGACATGCCAGCCGAGCAGGCTGCCAAGATCAAGGCAACGGAAAAGACGTATTCCCAAGACCTACAGCGTCAGGGTAAATGGCGCCATTTGTGGCGGGTAGCGGGTAGCTACTCAAACATCAGTATTTTTGACGTGGAAGACAACGCTGAGCTGCAGGAACTCGTCAGTAACCTGCCGCTATTCCCCTATATGGAGATCAGTGTCAAACCGCTGTGCCGTCACCCCTCTTCAGTGCGCGACGACGACAGTTAATTATCGATAGAACACGCCAGTTCTTTTTATAAAACAAAAGCCTATAAAAATAGAGGTTTTCATCATGACCGTGAAGATATTCGACACGCCCGAGGTTCAAGATTTCCTAAATGCCGTTGCTGGCGTTGATCAGTCAGGCGGCCACGACCGCGCCAAGCAGATCGTTCATCGCCTGGTTGGTGATCTGTTCAAGCTGATCGATGACTTCGATGTCACCGAGGAAGAGTACTGGGCGGCGGTTAACCTGCTCAATGCCCTGGGTAGCCAGACCCAGTTCGGCCTGTTGT